>Ga0187854_10000131_pt1 | contig 110386 bp, 113 predicted proteins | sample June2016WEW_6_15_FD_132445 | JGI IMG/M metagenome (GOLD analysis project Ga0187854, IMG submission 132445) | Peatland microbial communities from SPRUCE experiment site at the Marcell Experimental Forest, Minnesota, USA - June2016WEW_6_150 | ecosystem: Environmental > Terrestrial > Soil >... | reverse complement strand
CACGGTAATGGCCGCCCCTGAGGAGAGAGAACCGGACATGTCCGTGATCTTGAGTGTACTGAGAGATCCTACAGAATTGGTGGAGTAGTTTGTTGTCCCGCTCGTAAACACGATGGGAACATTAATCGTACCATCCGTACTCTTCTTGACATTGGTGAATATATACTGTGATGATGGCACGGCAAATTGGTATGTCATGGGTGTGACCGTGGAGGGAAACAGGGCCGCAAGGTCTTTGCCTGCGATGCTTGTCGTCCCATGGTTGGATAGCGGAATAGGCGCGGAGCTTGTCAATTGAGTAAGCGGATTTCCACTGGCATCATAGGCGGTCACGGTAATGGCAGCCCCCGAGGAAGGAAGGGAGCCGGACATGTCCGTGATCTTGACCGTACTGAGGGGGCCTACCGTGTTTACGGCAAAGTTGCTCAAGCCATTCGTGAACGTGATAGGGAAGTTGAGTGAACCGTCTTCACTCTTCTTGACATTCGCCATTACCGTCATGGGAGAGTTAATAACAAAACTGTACAGCATGGGTGTGACGCCGGGAAACCGGGCAATAAGGTCGGCGCCTGCGATGCTTGTCGTCCCGTAGTTGTAAAGCGGAATAGGAGCGGCGCTTGTCAATTGAGTGAGCGCATTTCCACTGGCATCCCAGGCATTCACGGTAATGGCTGCCCCTGAAGGAAGGGAGCCGGACATGTCCGTGATCTTGATTGTGCTGAGGGGGCCAACAGAATTTGTTGAAAAAGTATATGCTTCTGACCATCCTTGCATCAGAAAAAGAAAGATTATTCCTGTAATACATAAAAAAAGTGTTTTCCCCCTAACCATAATATACCTTCTTCCTTTTGAGTGATGCCACAATTTCAACTATATATATTTTTTATCACGGATTCTGAGCAGAACGGGGCTTACGGGTGTATTTTGCCCATACCGCTAACCGCCTGGTTTCCCGACGGCGCCACAATATATCAACTATGTGTACATTGGTTCCAGCCGCTCACACTGTATCCTCACACATCCAGATTCGATGCGTAGAGGGCGTTCTTGTAGATGAATTCTTTGCGGGGTTCCACATTGTCTCCCATGAGGGTGGTGAAGATTTCGTCGGCGGTGACATAGTCTTCCAGCTTGACCTGGAGGAGGGTTCTCTTGTCCGGATTCATGGTGGTCTCCCAGAGCTGCTCTGGGTTCATCTCGCCAAGACCCTTGTAGCGCTGGATTGAAAGCCCCTTCTGCCCCATGGCCGTCACGTATTCCACGAGAGCCGTCATGCTTGCGAGGTCCTTCTTGCCCTTTTCCTCATCGTCCGTGACCACCGTGTAGGGCGGTTCACCCAAGGCGCTCACCTGATTGAGGAGATCCTTGATTTCGATAAATCTCGGTGATTTGAATATCTCACGGTCAAGGACTGTCGTAAATATCTGCCCCTTCATCCGGTAATCGAGAATGAGCCTGTAGCCGTCGTCATATTCCGGATCAGTCTCAGGTCTGCAGTTCACCAGCCTTTCTCCAATGGCCTTGCTGGTTCGTTTCGCAACTTTAAGAAGGGCCTTTTCGCTCTTGAAGTCATTAGGCGAAAAGGCTGGATCAGCAGCTAATATGCGCATGACCGTCTTGTTCTTATCTTCTTTCTCAAAGCGATCAAGAACAGTTTCGATCCTCATTACCTTCTTGACCAGATTGAGGAGGCGGGTGCCTGTGATGCTGTTTCCGTTACCCACAAGGAGGGAAAGTTTGCTTACCCCGTTATCAAGGACATAATCCTTCATTTCCTCCTCGTTGCTGATGTAGAGTTCTTTCTTGCGATCCATAACCTTGAAGAGGGGCGGCTGGGCGATATAGAGGTAGCCCCGCTCAATCAACTCACGCATCTGCCGGAAAAAGAATGTAAGGAGCAGCGTCCGGATATGCAGGCCGTCCACATCGGCATCCGTCATGATGATAACCTTGTGATACCGCAGCTTGCTGACGTCGAAGTCATCTGTTCCGATGCCCGTCCCCAGTGCCGTTACCATGACTTTTATCTCCTCATTTTGCAGCATCTTGTCGAAGCGGGCTTTCTCCACGTTGAGGACTTTGCCGCGGAGAGGGAGAATGGCCTGGTTCCTTCGATCCCTGCCTTGTTTGGCACTATTATGCACAAACACGCCGCTGGCGAGTGCAAAATTGTGCGTATTCGGTATCTCGATATCGTAGACGTCCAATCTTTCATTCAGATGTTCGATACTTTTTACTTTGTGGTTGTAGTTATTAAGTGCCTCCAGCAACTTCTGTTCATTGGTATGCAACGTGCGCCGCGCGTGAACTCTGTGAAGAGTTAGATGCGCTTTCTTATCCATACGGCGTATATTGTGTGGCTTATTATTCTTCTTATCAAAGTCTATATGGTGCTTATGTTCTCCGTCGGAAATTTCATAAACATTGTCCGCCAATTTATATTCATCGGCCAACAAATGGGCAAAAACCCATCTATTCCTCTTTGTATCGAATACCATAGGATAACCTTCTGTCGTTATCCTCCCTTCTATTTTTGACAATTTTTTTCTGAAGGGCATGAGAGACATCTGTGGTAACAAATCTTTTGCTTCAATATACGAACCATCTCTCAGCATAAACTTATGATCTGGTGTACAAATTATCTCTTCACCATTATCCAGGATGATCTTTATGACGTTAGCTCCCTGTCTAGTACAACGAGGATGCTGTATTTTCTCGATGCCCACCGAACCGTCATTCTTTATTGTATAGCAATAGTGTTCCTTGCCTTCTGCGTTTTCTCTCATTAGTTCGAAAAAGCCCACGTTTCTGCCATCCGCAAGAGCTATTTTAGTATCAGCCGAAAAGCAGCCGCCGGCACTATCGCCTTCCACAAGGTAAACCTCGCTGCGGGCTGGATCGCGCTCCTGGCAGTCCGCAAGTTTACCGGGCAGTGCGCCCACTTCCAGTGCGCTCTTTCGCCGAGTGAGTTCCTTGGCGCGCCGCGCTGCGTCCCTGGCCCTCGCGGCATCAAGTGCCTTGCCTAATATCTGTTTCGCCACTGGGGGGTTTTCTTCCAGATAGCTTCCCAACTTGTCGTAGACGACACCCTCGACGAGTCCCTTCACCTCACTGTTTCCCAGCTTCGTTTTGGTCTGCCCCTCAAACTGGGGCTCCTTCAGCTTGACGCTGATAACACAGGAGAGCCCCTCCCGGACATCTTCGCCCCGGATGGAATCTTTTCCGTTTTTCACAAGGTTGTTGTTGGCCGCGTAATTGTTGATTACCCGGGTCAGGGCGGACTTGAAGCCGCTTAAATGCGTTCCGCCTTCCGTAGTGTTGATGCTATTTACATAGGAAAAGATGCCCTCTGCGTACGTGTCGTTATATTGGAGGGCAACCTCCACATAGCAATCTTCTTTCTCCCCTTCAAAATATATCGGCTTCTTGTGAAGGACGCCCTTGTTGCGGTTGATATACTCCACGAAGGATACGATCCCGCCCTTGTAGAAGAATTCGCTTTTCTTGCCGTCCCTTTCGTCCGTCAGGACTATTTTAAGTCCCTTGTTCAGGAAGGCCAGCTCGCGAAGACGGTTGGAAAGGATATCGAAGCTGAACTCAACTTCCTCGAATATCTCGTCATCGGGCTTGAAGGTGACCTTTGTTCCCCGGCCCCTCGTCTTCCCCACTACTTCCAATTTGCTTGTGGGCTCGCCTCTCGAGTAAGACTGCCTGTAAACTTTTCCCTCTCTCCGCACTTCCAGCTCGAGGGATGAGGAGAGTGCATTGACAACGGAAACGCCGACGCCGTGAAGTCCGCCGGAAATCTTGTAGCTCTCGTTGGAAAACTTCGCACCGGAGTGAAGCTTGGTGAGAACAACCTGGGCCGCCGGAATTCCCTCTTCCTTGTGCATGTCCACGGGAATCCCGCGGCCGTTGTCATCTACCATGACGCTATTATCGGCCCGGACGCGGACGTCGATAGTATCGCAAAATCCCGCAGCTGCTTCATCAACGCTGTTATCAACGACTTCGTATACCAAGTGGTGCAGACCATCTTTACCGGTACTGCCTATGTACATGGCGGGTCTCTTGCGTACGGCCTCAAGACCTTCCAATACTTTTATACTGTCTGCCTCGTACCGCTCTGTCATATTTTCCTTATTCCTTCCACTTTTTCCAAAGTACCTGACGACTCTTCCTCACTGTGATGAGTGCTGTAGCCCTCCATGGCGCCGAGTTCCTCTCGATGACGCACCGCTGTTTATTGAATTTTCAACGGCATTACAATACACAGGTATTCATCGCTCTCGGCAGGCTTTATAATGCCCGGTTTCATTCCCGCCCCAATTTCAAAGACGATCGTTTTCTCATCGATCACTTCTATTGCGTCAATTAAATATTTGACGTTATAACCTACGGAGAACTGCTTGTCATGATAGTCTACTTCAATCTCATCTTTGGCTTCTCCCACATCCGGATTTGCCGATTCCAACACCATTCTGCCATCATCCAGTTTAATTATTACTCCGCTGTATCTTTCGCTTGAAATAACACTCATCCTTCTCAAGGCATGCAGAATTGTATCTTTATCGAATTGCACGAGGACCCCCTTCTCCGTGGGTATAACCCGTTTATAGTCCGGATAATCCGCATCGACCAGGCTAACCTTTAACATGGTGCTGTCCGTTTTGATGACGCACATGCCCTGGCGCACCCCCACAAAGATATCCTCCGGTGCATTTTCTATGAGCCTTCTGATTTCACCCAATCCCTTTCTTGGAATTATCACGCCTTTTTCCATCTGTAGGAACGGTGTACCCTCTATGTCCACATTAGTCATAGCGAGGCGATGACCATCCGTTGCGATCATGCGCAGTTTACTCTTGCCGCCATCATCTATAGTTTCAAAGAAGACACCATTTAAATTCTTCCTCATTTCATCAACCGACATTGCAAATGATGTCTTACGAATTAACCTCTCAATCAATTGCCCTTTGATCTTATAAAAATTTAGTTCACTGCGGTCATCGGCAACACTGGGAAATTCATCTGCCGACAATCCTGGTATCTTATAGATTATTTTTTTCGATGTCAGTGTTACCCTGTAGTTCTCGTTTGCTTCAAACTGAACAATATCGCCCTCGATCTCTCTTATCATTTCATAGAGTTTTCTTGCAGAAACAGTAACATCGCCTTTATTTATGGTTTTTGCTTGATAGTCTGCTACCAATCCTATCTCCCTGTCTGTCGCTACAATTGTTATTTTATCTTCTTCCGCCCTAATTAGAACGTTATTGAGGATCGGCATGGTTGTTTTTTTCTCCACAATGCTGAGTGTCTTTTGGATGCCTTCCAGAAAAGAATCTCTTTGTATACTAAATTTCATCACCATACCCTCCCTATATTTTAAATTATATTGTTTATTAAATAATAATAGTCATAGTAATAGTCCCTGTTAAAATTGTTCATAGATATATTTACTTATATTGTCCCGCAAACATAGACTAAAAACAACTGTTGATAACCTGTGAGGATAAAAGTTATTAACCTCTCTGTTGCAATGACTCCTCTATTTCCTGGACGATTTTTTTTAGATTTTTATCATCGTCACAACCTTTTTTCATCTTATTGTTGGCATAGATGACTGTAGAATGGTCCCTACCGCCTATTTTTTCCCCGATGTCGGGAAATGATAAGGCAGTCAATTTCCTGGCAAGATACATGGCAATCTGTCTTGCAAATACAAGATTTTTATTCTTCTTTTGTGATTTAATGTCTGATATCTTTACATTGAGTTTAGCGGCTATAGTTTTTATAATTTCCTCGATCGTGACTTCTTCCTTTTCAATTCTCTTCAGAATCCTTTTTAAGACCTCTTTGGTAAGGTTTATATCAATTTCTTTACCTGTGAGAGAGGAGAAAGCGGAAATTCTTATGAGGTAACCCTCAAGTTCCCTGATATTTGATTCCACTTGGGATGCTACATAATGTGCCACGTTTGTCGGCAGAGTGAGATTATTTTCCTGGGCCTTTTTTTCCAGGATGGCTATTTTTGTCTCAATCTCCGGAGGATGAATATCGGCGATAAGACCCCACTCGAATCGTGAACGTAACCTGTTTTCCATATTCGGTATGTCTTTGGGAAACTTGTCACTCGAGACGACGATTTGTTTGCCGGAATCGTGCAGAGTATTAAAGGTATGAAAAAATTCCTCCTGCGTCTTTTCCTTGCCGGCAACAAACTGAATGTCATCGATTAGAAGACAATCAATGTTTCTATATTTCTCCCTGAACTTCGGCATCCTGTCATACCTGATCGAGTTGATCAGTTCGTTCATAAACTCTTCCGCGGAGACATACACGACGTTCATGTCTGGATGGCGCGAAAGCGCGCGGAGCCCGATTGCATTCAGCAGGTGTGTTTTTCCCAGACCGACCCCGCCATATATAAACAGAGGATTATAATTTTTGGCAGGCTGTTCCGCTACAGATACGGATGCTGCATGAGCGAATTGGTTGCACGGTCCTACCACAAATCTTTCAAAACTGTAATGAGGGTTCAATGACTGATTAATCCCAGAGCGGACACGTTTGCTCTGGGAGCGTGTCTTTTCTTGGTGTTCTCCGTGACGGCGAACAGATGTTTGGCTTTTTTTCATTTCCTGGCCGATTTGAAGTTCAACTTTCAGGTCGATTCCCGCTACCTTAGCAATGGCCTCCTTGATGACATATTGGTAGTTTTCCATAAGCCAGTCCTTGAAAAATTTATTGGGAACATTCAAGGCAACATTGTTCCCCTCAAGGGAAGACATTTTGATGGGCCTAATCCATGTCTCGAAGTTCTGCGGACTGACCTTTTCTTTAATAATTTGAAGGCTTTTTTCCCAAAGCATGTCCAAAGCAGCTCACCTTATAAACAACGTTGTCAACAACTGTTGATAAATCAATTTACCTAGACATTCGTTTACTATCGGCGACATTCATCAGTAATGTCACAAGCCGATTCAGTTCTTCTGCCGTCTTAAACTTGATATCTATAGAGCCCTTGTTCTTGCGCTGGCGAATGTGAATTTCCGTCATTAGCTTCGAAGAGAGGTCCCTTTCAAGATCGCGAAGGAACGGGTCCTTTTCCCTGCCCTTCTTTTCCGAGGGCATTTTTCTCAGTTTTTGAATCAGCCCTTCTGTTTCGCGAACGCTGAGAGCCTTTTTCATGATGAGATTGAGGAATTTAATCTGTTCCCCCGGCGAATCGAGCATGAGAATGGATCTCGCATGCCCGGGACTAATGGTTTTGTTAATAAGGGCCGACCTGATTTCCCGGGGCAGTTTCAGCAACCTTATTGTGTTGGCAATGGTTGAGCGATCCTTCCCTACCCTGGACGAGAGCTCCTCCTGCGACAGGCTGAATTTATTGATCAGCGTCTGGTAAGCCTCGGCCTCTTCAAGAGGATTCAAATTTTCACGCAGAAGATTCTCTAAAAGAGACAATTCTGCAGCAGCCGCGTCTGGAGCCTCTCTGATAATAACTGGCACTTCTTTGAGGCCTGCTTCCTGGGCGGCCCTCCATCGTCTCTCCCCCGCTATGATTTCATAACCCGTGTCGGATCTCCGCACCACGATGGGCTGAATAATACCGTTCTTCTTTATGGATGTGACAAGCCGTTTCTGTTCCCTGTCGTTAAAATCCTTTCGGGCCTGAAACCGGTTGGGGGAAAGCTCTTCAACCCCGCACACAATGTATGAAGGCCTTGTGCTGACATTATCAAGCAGGTCGGGAAATAAAGCCCCGAGCCCCTTGCCGAGGGAACTTTTTGGCTGCATCTAAATCCTCCCGTTGACCATGATTTCTCGAGCGAGGTCCATGTAGGAAACAGCGCCGCGGGATTTGATATCATAGAGAATGATGGGGAGACCATGACTCGGACTTTCAGATAATCTGACATTTCTGGGTATGATAGTGTCAAAAACTTTCTTCCCCAAATGCATCCTCACATCCTCGCTTACCCTGTGGGATAGCGAATTTCTCGTATCAAACATGGTGAGGAGAATGCCTCCCAGAGACAAGGATGGATTCAGTCTTGCTTTAACCAATTTGACCGTATTGAGTAAATATCCGAGGCCTTCCATAGCAAAATATTCACACTGTAGAGGGATGATCACGGAATCAGAAGCAACAAGCGCATTTACCGTCAAGAATCCGAGAGACGGCGGACAATCGATGATAATGTAGTCGTACGCAGTATCAAGGCTCTTCAACAGGTCGCGGAGCTTTTTTTCCCTGTCTTCAAGATTTACAAACTCTATCTCGATCCCTATCAAATCCTGGTTGGCAGGCGCCACGTCAAGGCAGGGCAACTGGGTGCCAACAATTACCTCTTTTAAGGGAACCTTACCGATTAGGGAATGATAAAGATTTTTCTTGTTGATGGTTTCCTTATCTATGCCCATGCCGCTCGACGCATTGCCCTGAGAGTCGCAGTCGATGAGCAGGGTTCTCTTTTCCGCCGCCGCCAGAGTTGCGGCAAGATTAAGGGCAGTGGTTGTCTTGCCGACCCCCCCCTTCTGATTGGCTATGCATATGATTTTACGCATTATTTAGCAGAACACACAAACAGCCTTTTGAGACGTAAATTTTGCAGCGACGATAGCACAAAACACAACTCTTTAGAAGGAATATTTGCCTTGTTAAGAAAGTTTTTCGTAGATAATAATTCTTCGAAAATCACCGGTTATGGGTAACGTCAAATCATGGCTTCCGATATATTCTAATCCCATACGACAAGACATCTCGGCGGCAACTGTTAGTTCCTGATCGGATATTTTTCCTTTCATTGCTATTAAGGAACCTTTCGGGGCGAGAAAGAATGCGCCCATCCGGAGGAAATCTGGTAGTTTAAATGTAGCCCTCGATGTGACGACCTGAAAAAAATCTCTGCAGGTTTCGTCTTCCATCAGAAGTTCAGCCCGATTGTGGATGACCACGGTGTCTGTGAGCCTCAAACTTCGGATCACATGCTTCAGAAAAGACGTTTTTTTACGTGATGACTCGAGGAGGAAGACCTTCAGTGAACTTAGCGCGATCTTTAAAGGAATACCGGGAAATCCGGCTCCTGAGCCGATATCGAGAACCCGACAGGTTTCATGTTTGATATACGGCAACAGCGTCAAAGAGTCAACGAAATGTTTTATGATAATGTCCCGTTCTGATTTCGCGGAGATCAGATTTATCTTGTTGTTCCAGGCAAGAAGTTCCCCGTAATAGGCTACAAAAAGGGATGTCTCCCTGTCTCCAATGGCCATTCCCAATACATTTGCAGCTTCGGAAAATATTTGCGACACCCGTTTTTCCATGGATTATTTCTTTCAGAGGTCCCTCAGTATGTCAATCTTTTCTTGTCCTGTTCCGAATGAAATTCCCTGAATCATCAATAGGGGTGTCTGAACTTATGGCAACGCAATTTTTTAGTAGAAATAATATTCATTATCTAATAAATGCAAGAGAGCGAGAAGGGAGACGCCTGTGAGAGCGAAGACTGACAATATCACCATTGTTCTGAACAAGCCGAAATATCCGGGCAATGTCGGGTCCGTGGCGAGGTGTGCGAGGAATATGGGAATCGGGAGAATCTCTGTCGTGGGGAACAGCGGTCTTGCTCTTGAAGAGATGAAGCAGATGGCCACCCATTTTGCCGCCGGAATTGTGGAGCATATTCAACATTTCGACAGGTTGGACGAGGCCCTGGCGCGGTTTCACTGTGTTGTCGGAGCCACAGCGAGACGGGGCTCTGCCAGAGGCCCTGTGGTTTCTCCTAGGGAGATGGCGGCGCGTATCGTGGACATATCCCAGGAGAATGAAGTGGCGCTGCTCATCGGACCGGAGGATACGGGATTGTCAAACGATGATCTGCGGTTCTGCCACCTGTTGGTAACCATACCAACATCTAAACATAACAAATCCATCAACCTATCTCATGCGGCTATGATCCTCTGCTATGAAATATTCGTGGCCCATATGGAATCCCTGGAGACTTTTACACCACGTCTGGCTCAATCGGCAGAGCTAGAAGGGATGTATGTTCACATGAAGGCGTTATTGATGAAGATCGGGTTTCTGAATCCTGAGAACCCGGACTTCTGGATGATGCATATCCGCCGTTTCCTTTCCCGGACAAATCTTTTGTCCAAAGAGGTGAAGATTATCAGAGGCGTCTGCAGGCAGTTAGACTGGTTTCTGAAAAACAAAAAGACTTGACTTTCCATAGACAGAAACTTATTACTCAGTGAAATCCAATGGGGGTGCAATTATGTACAAGAATTTCTCTTTTACGGGTGCCAAGAAAATCATCTTTGGCAACGGGGCCTTAGAGTCTCTCGCAGAACATGTTTGCGAACTCAAGGCGACCCGTCCCCTCATTGTCCTCGACAGGAATCTATCCAAGACAGACCTCAAAGGGAGGGTCTTGAATATCCTTGGCGACAGCGGTCTTAAGGCGACCCTGTTTGACCAGAAGGTTGAAGCCGAGCCAAGGCTTGAGGTAGCCGATGAGGGAGTCAAAGCGGCCCAGAAGGGGAAATGTGACGTCGTCGTTGGCATCGGCGGTGGAAGCGCCATGGACGTGGCAAAGGCCATTGCCGTTCTGGCGGCTAATAACGGCAGGGCCAAAGATTATTTGGGGCTGAACAAAGTGCCCGGACCCGGGCTTCCCAAGATCATGATCCCCACTACGGCAGGAACGGGAAGCGAGGTCACCTTTACAGCTGTTTTTGTCAGGCAGAACTTGAAGAAAAAAGAAGGGATGAACAGCCCGCATCTTTATCCCGAGCTCGCCATCCTCGATCCGACCCTTACACTATCTCTCCCTGCTGTTTCCACGGCGTCAACGGGTATAGACGCCCTCTGTCACGCTATAGAATCCTACACATCAATTAATGCCTCTCCTATGAGCGAGTTGCTTTCCCTGGAGGCGATTTATTTGATTTCGTCGAATCTCCGTACATGCGTCCATGACGGCAACAACCTGGAAGCGAGGGGAAAAATGCTCCTGGGGAGTCTTTATGCTGGCCTGGGTCTCGCCAACGCCGGGGTTGGCGCTGTTCATTCCCTCTCCTATCCTCTGGGGGGGAAATATGGTGTCTCACATGGTCTGGCTAACACTATCATGTTGCCGCATGTGATGGCTTTTAATCTGCCGGGGGTCCTCGAAAAATTTGCCGTCATCGCTGAAACTATGGGAGAGGTGATCGATACCCTACCTCTCCGCGAAGCGGCGTTCATGGCCGTAGAAGCAGTACAGGCGCTGATTGAAGACTGCGGCATTTACACCACCCTGGAGGACTTGAGTATACCCGAGGAGGCACTGCCTGAGCTTGCCGAGGTGGCCATGACTGTTCTGAGGCCATTGGAGAACAATCCCCGGAAATTGACCATAGAAGATGCGATAGATATATATGGAGAGGCATATTAAGCTAAAGACCGCCGAGTATCTTTTTGATGTATATGTATAGAACTAATCAAATGTGTCATTTCAAAGGAGTTTAACGAAGCGAGAAAGGACAGTAAAGAGAACTGCGACACGATATCGATGCAGGATAATAAGGCAGTGGAGGTAGTTATATGGCCGGTGCTGAGCTGATTGGAAAAGAAGAGATAAAAGAGATTATGGATGTCATGGAAACAGGCATCCTCATGAGATACGGATTTGACAAGGAGAGAAAGGGAGTCTTTAAGGTACAGGAATTCGAAGAGGCCTTCGCACGCTACAGCCAGGCAAAATACGCACTGGGTGTGACATCCGGCTCCACGGCGCTCAAAGTGGCCCTGGTGGCTATGGATGTAGGACCGGGGGATGAGGTCATAGTGCCGGCCTTCACGTTCATCGCTACGTACGAGGCAGTATTGGAAGTTGGAGCAATCCCCATCGTGGCTGACATTGATGAGACCCTGAATCTGGATCCCGGCGATATAGAAAAGAGGATAACGCCTTACTCTAAGGCCGTTATTCCTGTACACATGTGCGGCGCGCCGGCGCGTATTGACAAGATTATGGCTGTTGCGAGGAAAAATAAACTCCTCGTCCTCGAAGATAATGCCCAGGCCTCCGGTGGAAGCTATCGCGGGAAAAAGCTGGGGACGTTCGGCGACATGGGAATCTTCAGTTTTGACTATTATAAAACCCTTACCACGGGCGAAGGAGGAATGGTCCTGACTGATAATAAAGATTTCTACCTCCGCGCTGAGTGGTACCACGATCACGGACATGACCATAACCCTAATGTCAGCAGGGCTTTTGAAGGGCGGACGATTCTCGGCTTTAATTACCGGATGAACGAACTTCAGGGCGCCGTTGGCCTTGCCCAGTTGAGAAAGCTTGATACGATTATCGCCGAGCAGAAAAAAAACAAACAGGCCGTCAAAGATGTCCTTAGCAAAATCAAAGGCATTAAATTCAGGGATAACCCGGATCCCGAGGGAGATACGGCGACCTTTCTGGCGTTCAATCTGCCTGATGAGAATGCCGCAGGGCGGTTTCAGAAGGCCCTAAGCGGCGAAGGAGTCGATACGGTCTGCTTCAAGAAGAATCTTTGGCACTATCTTCCCAACTGGGAGCATTTTCTGGCGCGGTCAACTGCGAACTCGAAGAAGTACCCTTTCACAGACCCGTCGTACAAAGGAAAGTTTAACTACGATAGATCGACCATACCCCGGGCGGAGGATATCCTTGGCCGGACTCTGGTCATGAATATATCAGTGAGGATGCCCAAAGAAAAATTTTCGAAGATCGAAAGCGGTATAGAGAAGGCAGCGCAAAGCCTATAGGGAGAAAGTTTCATGATCATCGTCACCGGCGGCGCCGGGTTCATCGGGAGCGCCTTTCTCTGGAAACTCAATCAAGAAGGTATCGACGACATCTTAATCGTTGATGAACTCGGAGAGTCGGACAAGTGGAAGAACCTGGTGAACCGGCGCTACGTTGAGTACATACACAAAGACGTTTTTCTCAGGATGATCCGCAACGAACAAATGCCCTTCACGCCGCGGGCAATCATCCATATGGGGGCGTGTTCCTCCACAACGGAACGTGATGCCGACTATTTGATGGACAACAACTACCACTATACGTGCCGGCTGGCAGAGTGGGCACTGCCGCACAACATTCGCTTTATCTATGCAAGTTCGGCCGCTACGTATGGCGATGGCTCCCAAGGCTTTTCCGACGACAGTTCTGTAACAGCAACGCTTCGCCCCATGAATATGTACGGGTATTCAAAGCAGGTCTTCGACCTTTGGGTTCTGCGTCAGCAGGTGGAAAAGCAGGTCGTGGGTATAAAGTTTTTCAACGTCTTTGGTCCCAACGAGTACCATAAGGGTGACATGCGGAGCGTTGTCCATAAGGCCTTTGAACAGATTAGGGACACAGGGGAGGTCCGGCTCTTCAAATCTCATAAGCCTGAATACACAGATGGTGGGCAGGTGCGTGATTTCGTCTATGTCAAAGATTGTGTTGAAGTCATGTGGTGGCTGCTTGAACATCCGGAGGCAAACGGCATATTCAATGTGGGGACGGGCAAGGCCCGTACGTGGAATGATCTTGTTCATGCGCTTTTTTCGGCCATGGAAATGAAACCAAAGATAGAGTATTTCGACATGCCGCCGGAGATACGTGACCAGTACCAGTATCTGACGCAGGCAAAAATGGATAAACTCCGCGCAACAGGCTGTCCCGTCAACTTTCGTCCCTTAGAAGATTCTGTTAAAGACTACGTGGTGAACTATTTAAAGAAACCTGATCCGCATCTATGAAAGTCATCTGCATTATTCCTGCCCGTTATGCATCCACGCGCCTTCCAGGGAAGGCTCTTGCGGATCTCTTGGGAAAGCCGGTGATCCAGCACGTATACGAACGTGTGGTGAGGGCCGGCACGGTATCCTTTGCCGCTGTAGCGACTGATGATGAACGGATCGTTGCCGCTGTAGAGGGATTCGGGGGCCGCGCCATTATGACAGCGGCGTCACACAGGTCAGGAACAGACCGCATAGCAGAAGCCGTTTCCCGCCTTGATATCGAGGACTCAGATATTGTAGTGAATATCCAGGGAGATCAACCCATCTTCGAACCTTTGCAGATTGACGAGGTAGCAAAGCCGCTCTTGGACGACCAAGCCATTCCCATGTCCACCCTCATATATAAAATCGTGCGGGAAGAAGAGATTACCCATCCCAACGCGGTAAAGGTCGTCTTTGATCAGGATCACTTTGCCATTTACTTTTCCCGGTCAACTATCCCTTACGTAAGAGACAGGGGCGCGGGGGCGTCATATTACAAGCACCACGGCATTTACGCATATAGAAGGGCATTCCTGAAAGAGTTTGCCAAGCTCCCTGAAGGTACTCTTGAGAAACTGGAAGCCCTTGAGCAGCTGAGAGCTCTCGAGCACGGATACAAGATCAAGGTCGTAGAGACGGCTTACGACTCAGTGGAGGTTGATACACCCCAGGAGTTGGAGAGAGTGAGGCGCCTCCTTGAAGCGAAGGGGAATTTATAAACAGGAAGCAAAAATGATAGATATTGACTATTTGAAGAAGATCAAACTGGTACCCTCACCCATGGGTCAGCAGATCATTGCGGCGCTATTACTGTTTCCCAATTACCGTATTTTCGCTAACGTAGATATCCAGATCGAAAATATCGAGCATATTCCGAGGGACGAGAATGTGATCTTTGCCATGAATCACACGGATCGCTTCAACTACTGGCCTTTCCAGTATAAACTCTGGAGTATGAAATGTTTCTCATATACCACAGTCTGGGTTAAGGGAAAGTACTACAGAAATGCATTGCTTGCCAAAGGGCTCGACCTGTGTAACCTCATCCCCGTCCCCTCCATGGGTTATTTGATAGAAGAATTCTACAGGAAGAAATTCAAACAGCGGCTCGATAAGAACGTTTACAGGGCTATTAAAGATATCATTGACGGCAAATATGAAAGTATCGATGCCTACCCTAGGAAGGCAGCAGAGGCGCTCAATGCATTAGGGGAACAGTTTGTTGACTTTGTGAGGGGCTACTATGATCTCATTATGGAGCGGGTAGCGGAATTGAGCAGGACAGCGCTCGCAGAGAAAAGACTCAACCTCATCATCTTCCCCGAAGGCACGAGGGGTGCCCAGTTGGGAGAAGGAAGAACCGGTGTCGCTCAGCTTGCATTATCCACGGGGAAAAAGATCATTCCCGTCGGTTGTAACAACTCGGATCAGTTATATACAGGGAGCCTGCCTTTTGCGAAAAGCGGGCGGATTGTCTATCGGGTGGGGGAACCCCTCTCTCTGGACAATCAGTTGCGGGAATTCGCGATTGACGAACCGTTCAAGCTGTTTTCCAAGGAATCGCAAAGGAAGCACAAGAGACAGTTCGAGGAGGTGACAAGAATTGTAATGGAAAATATCAACAAGCTCCTGGACGAGAAGTACAGGCACGCTTTTACCGGATCATGATGTTATAGGAATTCACCCCCCAACCCGTTTCACCAACTCGACAGGAGTGGATACATGAGTGCCATCGCGATCATTCAAGAACTTATCAAGCCACTGCTCCCAGGCTTAATGGGGATGCAGCTCATGGAAGTTAGTCCTGAAAGAGTTGTTGCGTCAATGGAGGTTCGTCCGGATCTATGTACCGTCGGAGAGATACTTCACGGGGGCGCGCTTATGGCCTTTGCGGACACCCTTGGGGGGATCGCCACGGTTGTGAACCTTGAAAGCGGCGCACGCACAACGACCATCGAGTCGAAGACCAACTTCCTCGGCGCCATGCCCGTTGGCTCTCGTATCATCGGCGAGTGCACCCCCTTGCACCGCGGCAAGACCACGATGGTATGGCAGACGCACGTAAAGTCCGAGAACGGCAAGCTCTGCGCTATCGTCATTCAAACGCAAATGGTACTTTCTGCCTGATTTTTTCCCCTGATGCGCGGTCTTTTGTTAGCGCTTTTGATTCTTCTACGGCGCGTCAGGTAGCAAGATTCGTTGCGGTGCAATAAAGGAAAAGAGCGTCCATTTTATGTTAATGGACGCTCTTTTTGTTCGTTTGAGACAGGTCTGAATTGAAGATAGGTTTGTCAGTCTCTCAAGATGGCGCCTGTGCTTGCAGAGGTCACGAGCCCGGCATACCGGACCAAATAGCCGCTTTTAACCGCCGGTGGCCGTGGTTTAAACTTAGCCTGTCTCTTCTTCAATTCGTCCGGACTGACCTTTAGAGAGATTGTTTTTTTCGGGATATCGATGGCGATAATGTCGCCTTCCCTGACAAGAGCTATGGGACCTCCCTCGGCGGCTTCCGGGGAGATGTGTCCGATAGCCGCCCCACGGGTTCCTCCGCTGAATCTTCCATCAGTCAGGAGAGCCACCGTCGTATCGAGACCCATACCAGCTATAACCGATGTCGGCGCCAGCATCTCGCGCATGCCCGGACCGCCCTTCGGACCCTCATAGCGGATGACGACGATGGCACCCGGTTTGATTTTCCCGCCGAGGATGGCGGCAATGGCATCGTCCTCGGAATCGAAGACGCGGGCCCGGCCTTCATTGACGAGCATTTTTTCCGCAACAGCGGACTGCTTGACGACAGCGCCATCGGGGGCCAGATTACCCCTCAGGATGGCGATTCCCCCTTCTTTCGAATAGGGCTTGTTAAGCGGCCGGATGACGTCGCTGTCTAGCACCGCGGCGGCTTTCAGATTTGCGCCTACCGTCTGGCCCGTGACGGTTAAGGCCTTCAGGTCGATGACGCCAAGCTTACTGATTTGTTTCATCACCGCCTGGACACCGCCCGCCATGTCCAAGTCTTCCAGATGGTGCTGCCCTGCGGGGCTTAGCTTGCATATATTAGGGGTTTTCTTGCTGATCTCATTAAACAGATCGAGGTCCAGTTTAATTCCCGCTTCGTGGGCAATGGCGGGAATATGGAGGACCGTATTGGTCGAACATCCCAGGGCCATATCAACGGCTATTGCATTCTTAAAAGCCGATAGCGTAGCGATTTTCCGGGGACGGATATCTTTCTTGAGGAGGTCCATAATCTTCATACCGGCCTTCTTTGCCAGACGCCGCCTGGCCGCCTGGACGGCAGGTACGGTGCCATTTCCGGGAAGGCCGAGTCCGAGGGCTTCGGTGACGCAGTTCATGGAATTTGCCGTGTACATGCCTGAGCATGATCCACAGCCCGGGCAGGCGCAGTCTTCCAAGGCCTTGAGATATTGGTCCTTCATCTGGCGGGATTTTACCTTTCCTACACCTTCGAAGACGCTGATGAGATCAACTGTTTTGCCCTCCAGGGTTCCTGCCATCATAGGACCGCCACTGATGAAGATGGTAGGGATATTCAGGCGAAGCGCCGCCATCAACATCCCGGGAATGATCTTATCGCAGTTGGGGATCATGACCAGAGCATCAAAGGGATGGGCTATAGCCATGACCTCAATGGAATCAGCGATCAGCTCGCGGCTGGCAAGGGAATATTTCATGCCTGTATGTCCCATGGCAATCCCGTCGCAAACGCCAATGACGGGGAATTCGACAGGCGTTCCACCTGCCATGCGGATGCCTGATTTTACATCTTCGGTTATAAGGTCTAAATGAATGTGGCCGGGTATGATTTCATTGGCGGAATTCACCACGCCTATAAGGGGCTGTGCAATTTCTTCATCCGTATACCCCATGGCCTTGAAAAGAGATCTGTGTGGCGCCCTTTCAAGCCCCTTTTTCATCAGGTCGCTTCGCATGCTTTCCTCCTTATATTTTCTTACAATGAGCGGAATGTAGAGAGCCTCGTATCTCAACTCTCCCACTTAGCCATTTTCTACTTTTTTCTTCGCTCTGGTCTCAATGAGCGAACCACTGCGCCTGCCTGCCACATTTCGCTGTTTCTCATGGCATCGAGTTCCTTTTGCAGTTTCTCCCTGTAGTCAGGGGCAGAGTTTACCTCCAGGACAATTGCAGTTTCTTTGCCGGCTGCCACCCTGTCATATAATTCATCGAAGACAGACGCTACAGCGTCACGGAATCTGTTTTTCCAGTCTAAGGCGCCCCTCTGGGCTGTTGTACTGCAATTGGCGTACATCCAGTCCATACCGTTTTGCGCGACAAGCGGCATGAGGCTCTGCGTCAATTCCTCGACTGTTTCATTGAAGGCTTCACTGGGACTGTGTCCATGTTTGCGGAGGACATTATACTGCGCCTCGAGGACGCCAGCCAGACAACCCATGAGGACGCCACGCTCACCTGTGAGGTCACTATAAACTTCCTGTTCAAAGGTGGTGGGGAACAGATACCCCGATCCTATGGCAATGCCAACAGCAAGGGTCCTTTCCATGGCCGTTCCTGTGAAGTTTTGGAAAACGGCGTAACTTGAATTAATGCCGCTTCCCGCAAGAAAATTATCGCGCACCGTGCGTCCGGCACCTTTAGGCGCTACCAGTATGACATCGATATCTGCCGGAGGGATCACACCGGTCTGATCTTTATACACGATTGAGAATCCATGAGAAAAATAGAGGGCCTTTCCTTTTGTCAGGTGAGGTTTGATTTCCGGCCACATGGCCTTCTGTCCCGCATCTGACATCAGGTACTGAATAATTGTGCCGCGTTTTGCAGCCTCTATTGGTGGGAAAAGCGTCTCGCCAGGTTTGAAACCTTCATCAATGGCCTTCTGCCAGTTGAAGTCACCTTCACCGACGATACAACGGATTCCGTTATCCCTCATGTTTAAGGCCTGACCGCGTCCCTGTACACCGTAGCCAATGACGGCAACTGTTTCATTCTTGAGTACTTTACGCGCTTTTTCGAGTGTAAACTCCTCTGATGTGACAACCTCTTCCATGACCCCACCGATGTTGATTTTGGGCATACTAGTACCTCCTTATTGTTATAAATTGCATGATCAATAGTATTGTGTGGTATGCACTCTGAAAACTCCTGATTCACGGCTATTTCTGACGCTCCACAGCGACAACCCCCGTTCTCGTAAAATCATCCAAACCCATCTTGTCTAAAAAAGCAAGGGCATCGTCAATTTCATTCTTGCCACCCGTTACTTCCAGTATGCAGGTATCAGCGTCCATCTTTACAATCTTCCACTTAAGTGTGTCAACAGTCTGCATGATTTTCACTTGATTCGCATCGGTTAATTTCATCCTCACCAGAACCATTTCCCGGCAAGCCGCATTGACGCGCGTCAGATCTTTCACTTCAAGGACATCGATAATTTTTGTCAGCTGCTTCTCAAGTTTGACGACGGTCTCCCGGTTACCGAGGGTTGTAATAATGATTCTGGTAATTTCAGGATTCCTCGTGATATTTGCCGAGATGCTTTCGATATTGAACCCGCGGCCACTAAAGGTTCCCGCTATCCTGGCCAGAACGTCGGGCCTGTTATTTACCAAGATGGAAATCGTATTTTCTTTCACTTCCATAAGCTGAATCACCTCTTAATATATTTGATATATCTTCCGGTATATCCTATTTGCTCAAGACCATATCTGTCAGCGCCGCACCAGGCGAGACCATAGGGTAGACACCTTCCTCGGGTTCGACATGGAAATCCATCACCACCGTCTTTGCGGTATCAAGACCCTTTCTTAACGTTATCTCTACCTCGTCGGGACGTGTCGCCCGCAAGCCCACAGCGCCGTATGCCTCAGCAAGTTTCACAAAATCAGGCACATTGGATATATTGCTGTGGGAATAACGCTTCCCGTAGAACAGCTCCTGCCATTGGCGAACCATGCCCAAAAATCCGTTGTTGAGAATAACTATCTTAACGGGAAGGTCATAGTTAACAGCCGTTGCCAGCTCCTGAATGTTCATCTGGATACTTCCATCTCCCGCAATATCTACGACGACCTTGTCAGGGCGCGCAACCTGCGCACCGATGGCAGCGGGGAATCCATAACCCATTGTTCCCAGGCCGCCCGACGAAATGAAGGAATTGGGATAATCGAAATGATAAAATTGTGCGGCCCACATCTGGTTCTGCCCCACTTCTGTCGAGATGATCGCTTTTCCTTCCGTGAGGCGGTAAAGTGTTTCAACGACATGTTGAGGCTTGATTTTATCAGACTGACAGTATGTAAGGGGTGCAAACTCTTTCCACTTCTGAATTTGCTCGAGCCATGCCTTTGTTTGCTTTTCGGGCATTGCGGGACTCTTATCCGACATCCATTTATTGAGCAACTGCAACACGGGCTTGCAATCGCTTGCGATAGACAGAGTTGTCTTCACAAATTTATCGATGGATGCCGGGTCAATGTCGACGTGAAGTATCTTGGCATGGGGCGCAAAGGCGTCAAGCTTTGATGTAACCCGATCATCGAAACGGACACCTAAGGCGATCAAAAGGTCGCAATGACTGATTGCCATGTTTGCGTAATATGTGCCATGCATACCCGGCATTCCGAGCCAGTGGCTGTCGGATGCGGGGAATGCCCCGAGCCCCATGAGCGTTGAAGTGATGGGTACGTTGAGCATTTTTACAAATGTTCTCAACTCGTCCCAGGCCCGCCCGAGCAACACACCGCCACCCGAGATGATGAGCGGTCTTTCAGCCTTCCTGATCATGTCAAGTGCTTTAGCACATGCATCTTCTATAGAAGCCTGCTTGTTGTTATTGGGAAGGCTTGATGTCCAGAGTACATCAGAATCTTCTATGAGGGATCTCGTGATATCCTTAGGAATGTCGATAAGCACAGGACCGGGGCGTCCTGAGCGGGCGATGTCAAAGGCCTCCCTGACGATGCGTCCCAGGTCGTCAATCCGCCTGACTAGAAAATTATGTTTCGTGCATGGTCTTGTAATACCGGTGATGTCCACTTCCTGAAAGGCGTCGCCGCCAATCAAAGAGGTCGCCACCTGCCCTGTCAGCACGACCACAGGAATGGAATCCATGAAGGCATTGGCAATACCGGTTACCGTGTTTGTCGCTCCAGGCCCGGACGTAACTAAGCATACGCCAACCTTGCCGGAAACCCTCGCATATCCGTCGGCTGCGTGTATGGCGCCCTGTTCGTGCCGTACTAAAATATTTCTAATCTTTCTTCTGTACAGTTCATCAAATATGTCGAGGACGGCTCCACCAGGAAAACCAAAGATGGTATCAACTTTCTCGTATTCCAAAGCATTAAAAAGAACTTGAGCTCCCGTTAATTTCACTTTTTTCTACCCCCTATTTAAATCCCCTCCATCAGCGCCCCCGTCTACTTGGGGAGCAAGGAAGGGGTCTTTTCCTGAGTAAGACCTGCAGGAAATTTCTCCAAAAAAAAACCGTTACCTTTGGCTGGTAACGGTCTTAATGGTAGCAAACTTTGTGCTAAACGCGAACCATCATCCAGCCCCCCTATGGAAGGGAATGATTATCCCGATAATAATTATGATGATGTTTGCGATACTAGCTGCATGCATGTTGTTATCAATCCTCACTTTAGAGACTTTCTAACAGTCTCCCATAGTATTGTCAAGAATATTTTATAATTTTTCTAGATTTTTCTCTTGGGCTTCGTTCTCTCAATAGCAATTGACCCAGTTCTATTTATTTCCTCCACACCGAATGACTGGAAGAATTTCAGGAATGCAGCCGTTTCATCCGGCTGACCCGTCAATTCCAGAATGAAATAATCCGGAGTCATGGTGACGATTCTGCAGCCAAACAGTTCAATTGCCCGTAGGATTTCTGAATAGGCTCCCTCTTTGAGGGTAACGCCTATCAACATTAACTCTCTCTGAATGTAGGACTGTCCTGAGACATCGGAGACATCGATGATATCTACCAACTTATCCAGTTGTTTTTTTATCTTTTCAGTAAAGTCAGGATCTGATTCACTGGTCAGGGTGATTCTTGAAACGTCTGGGTTCGTCGTTTCCGCCACGCAGAGGCTCTTAATATTGTATCCATGGCGGCCAAACACACCGCCCACGCGGGATAGCACGCCCGGCTGATTGTTTACCAGAATGGAAATGGTCTGTTCCTGTTCGCGCGCCTTTCTTAACATAGTAGATCCTCCGCAATTGTTTTTCAATCAAGTCTGTCGTACATCATCTCGATATTCGAGCATCCCGGCGGTATGATGGGGTAGACATAGTTTTCCGGATCAACAACGGCTTCCAGAAGATATGGGCCATCAGACTTTACCATAGCCTCGATGCCGGCCTTCGGGTCTTTATCCACAGCAATTCTGATGCCCGGGATGCCGAAGCCCCTGGCAACTGTCACAAAATCAACTTTGCTTCCCAAATCAATGGTAGTAAAACGGGCACTATAAAAAAGATCCTGAATCTGGCGGATCATCCCCAAATGGCCGTTATTGATGACTACGATCTTTACGGGCAAATTGTAGTAGCTTATGGTGGCCAGTTCCTGGATGTTCATGTAGAATCCTCCGTCGCCTGTGATAGCAATGACAGCCCTCTCCGGAGTGCCGACCTTGGCCCCGATCGCGGCGGGCAGGCTGAATCCCATTGTCCCCATGCCGCCGCTTGTGATGAGACTGCGGGGGCTCCGTGCCTGCCAGGTTCGCACCGTCCATATCTGGTTCAATCCCACATCCGCAGTCACCGTTGTTTCGACGGGCATGGCTTCCTGCACCATCCGAATAAAATCTCCCGCCTGTCCGCATCCGGTGTCAGCGACCTTATCGTCAATGGTTTCACGCTCCGCCTTAATCCTCTGTAGCCAATCCGACTTTTCCTTCTCATCAACGAGGGGCAGCAACGCCGTCAGCGCCTCACGAATATCACCGACGTACGGCAGATTAATCTTGATGCTCTTGCCGATTGAGGTGGGATCGATATCGATCTGGGCAATTTTCGCCAGAGGCGCGAATTCTTCAATAAGTGCGGTACTGCGATCTGAGAAGCGTGTACCCACGGCAAGAATAAAATCACATTGATGCACCATCCGGTTTGCGAGCTCATTTCCGTGTGTTCCTATCAACCCCAGGTTATATCCATTAACGGAATCGACGGAACCGATGCCCATCATCGTTGTAACGAAGGGGATCTTTGCCTTTTCTATAAGCTTGCGTATCAGGAGAAATGCATTGCTCAGCTTAATTCCTCCTCCGATGATGAGGATCGGCCTTTCACTCTGATTCAGTGTCTTGGCAATTTTCTCCAGCTGTTCGTGATCTTCCGCCGTCTTGTTGTTTGTCTTCAGCACCGGTTCCACTTTCTTTTCCGCCGGTGGACATTTCGACGACAGAATGTCGCGGGGGAGATCCACCAATACCGGACCGGGCCTGCCAGTTCTGGCGAGCTCAAATGCCTGCCTCAGCGTTGCCGCAAGATTGTTCACATCATGCACTTGATAACTGTGTTTTGTTATAGGCAAAGTTATCCCGATGATGTCCGTCTCTTGGAAGGCGTCATGTCCCAGGAGGCTCGTGCTCACCTGTGCTGTAAGGGCGACCATGGGAGTTGAGTCCATAAAGGCCGTGGCTATACCTGTCACCAGATTGGTAGCCCCGGGGCCCGATGTTGCAATGCAGACGCCTACTTTTCCGGTAGCACGAGCGTAGCCGTCGGCAGCGTGAGCTGCTGCCTGTTCGTGTCGCATTAGATAATGACGGACCTGGCTGTTTATCAACCGGTCATGAATGGGCAGGGTATTTGCCCCCGGGTATCCGAAGATTACATCAACACCTTCTTCTCTTAAGGTTTGTATAACTATATCTGCGCCAATGGTTTTCATATTTGCTTTTTTGCTCCTTGCTGTTTGGAAAATGGAAAAGCCGCCAGTTCATGTGCGCAGCGGCTTGTAGGGCATAAAAAAGCCGCGGGTTATTGGGGCCCGCGGCTCTTCGTTCTATGTTATTCCATCACAGAAACCGAGCAACGGTCCCCCGAAGTACAGATACTACTACTACGGCTACGATAAGGATATTGGTGCTCAGGCTGTGAAGGGTCATCTGCTTACCTTTATTCACTAAAATATATTTAATTCTATACAAGAAATTAGATTTGTCAAGCAATTTTTGGGCTACTGTCTTTAACGGGAACTGTCCTTATCGCCTCTGTTGGTTTCCTCCTGCGCTTCATTAGTTTCTATGGGTACTGCACGAGTTCCTGTTGTGCCCTCGAGAAAGCTCTCGAATATGGCATCTTGGGTCGACCGTGTCGCCGGAATACCCGTATGAGGGTCAACCTTGATGAAAACAATTCCATCTGGAACGGGGAAAACTTCCCTGGGCCTGCTTTGCAGGGCCTTTTCCATAAAATAGAGCCATATGGGCGCTGCAGCCCTGCCTCCCACTTCTTCTCTACCGAGGGACGTTTCCTGGTCAAAACCAACCCATACCCCTGCCACCAGAGACGGTGTAAAGCCTATGAACCAGGCATCTCTCGTATCATCCGTCGTTCCCGTTTTACCTGCAACAGGCCTGCCGATGCTCTTTACCCGTCTCCCCGTGCCGCTTTCCACGACATCCTGCATAACGTAGGAAGTCATAAAGGCTATTCGGGGGTCGATAACCTCCTCGCTGTTTACCTGGGCATCTTCAAAGATATGGCCTGTCCGATCAACGATCTTCTTGATGAAGAAAGGAACAACCCGTTTGCCCTGGTTTGCGAGTACGCCGTATCCCCTGACCATTTCCTGAAGGGTGACGCCTGACGTGCCCAGGGCTAAGGAAAGGTTCCTTGACAGAGGAGAAGTGATCCCCATGTTCGTGGCATATGCTGCAGCGTAATCAACTCCAATCTCCTGGAGGATCTTTATGGTAATGATATTCCGCGACTGGACAAGGGCGTTTCTAAGAGTGGTAGGCCCATTGAATTTACCGTCAAAGTTTTTCGGTTTCCAGAAACCGTCTGGAGATGATCTGTCCTCATATACAATGGGGGCATCCAGTATACGCGTCGAAGGCGTCATTCCCTTGTCGAAGGCGGCCGTGTATATGAATGGTTTAAAGGCCGATCCCGGCTGCCTCCTTGACTGGGTTGCACGGTTGAATTCGCTCTTTTTGAAATCCCTGCCTCCGACCATAGCCGTGATAGCACCGGTCTTCACCTCCATACAAAGAAGAGCCCCCTGAACAAGTCCCTTCTCATATTTCTCCCGGTCCTCCAATTCTAGAAGTCCCTTTTCTACTGCGTCCCGTGCCGCTTTCTGCATTTCTATGTTAAGAGTCGTGTAGACCTCAAGACCTTCCTTGTACAGTACATCGCCCCCGTATTTTTCCATAATGTATTTCCGGATATTTTCGACAAAATAAGGAGCAATTTTCTCTTTAGGTCTGATGGACTTGAGCGTTATAGGCGCTGCAAGGGCCCGCTCTTTCTCTGCCGCGGTGATGTATTCGTCTTCGACCATCCTCTCAAGCACGTATGCCTGTCTCTGGCGGGCCTTGTCGAGGTGAAAGAAAGGAGAATAGCTGCTGGGCGCCTTGGGAAGACCGGCCAGGAGTGAGGCTTCAGCGAGGTTCAGATGTCTGGCGCTTTTTCCAAAATATCCTTGCGACGCTGCCTCAATCCCGTAAGTGCCGTGCCCCAAATATATGTGGTTGAGGTATAAGTTCATAATTTCGTCTTTGGAAAGATATTTATCAATTTTATAGGCTAAGATGGCCTCCTTGATTTTTCTCATGTAGCTTCTTTCGGAAGACAAATAAAGGGATTTAGCCACCTGCTGTGTTATGGTACTTCCGCCCTGAACTATCCGACCGGCTTCGATATTCTTATAAAAAGCCCTTGTCATGCTCACCAAATCAAAGCCAGTATGCTGATAAAATCTCGCATCTTCCGCTGCCACGAAGGCCTGAATGACTACCTTTGGAACTTCTGACAGCTTAATGATTTTTCTATCTTCCATGAAAAATTCATCTATTAGTTCATTATTGTCTGCGTACACCCGCGTGGCGATGCTGGGACGGTAGTCCTTTAAGGCAGCAATGCTGGGCAATTCCTGGTAAAGGACATAGTACAAGATACTGCTTACTATAATTGCCAGAATGAAAAAGCACAGTGTGGCTACCAACAGTACTGTGCCAAGGCGGGAGCGTTTAGGTTGTTTTTTTTTGTCTTTAAGTCTCATATTTCCTTTTGATCATCTTTTAAATCTTCTGCTTCGGGGCGTTTCTTTTCGGCTAATTTGGCCACGATTATACCAATCTCATAAAGACCCATCAAGGGTACAGCCATGATAATCTGGGTGATTGCATCAGGGGAAGGCGTCAGGACGGCAGCAGCGATGAATATTATAAGGATGGCATAACGCCTGTTTCGCGACAACATTTTTGAACTTACAACACCGATTTTAGCTAAGAAAAAGATAACAACAGGGAGTTCAAAGGACACACCAAACGCGAGCAGAAGCTTCAGGGAGAGAGAAAGATACTCCCTTAGTGAAAACATAGGCCTGAGAAAGTCTGATGAAAATTCCACAAAAAAGCTGAACGCGGGGGGAAGGGCAAGATAATATCCGAACAGAATGCCGCAGATAAAAAGAATCGTAGAAGAGATAACGAAGGGAAGCATATATTTTTTTTCTGACTTATAGAGACCGGGTGAGATGAATTTCCACAGTTGATAAAGTATGTAGGGACTTGTAAGGAAAAGGGACGCGTAGAAAGAGATTTTCATGTAGTTAAAAAAAGCCTCCGGCAGGCTGGTGTAAATCATGTAGCTGTTCGGGGGCAGGACCCGGGCCAGAGGTTTTGTAATGACCTGGAAAAGCCATTCCTTAAAATACCAGCAGACGCCGAAACCTATACCGGCCGCAATTATTATGCGGATGATTCTGGTTCGTAATTCCTCCAGATGAGCGGTAAATGGCATTTTTTCTTCTATAGGGTCTTCCATAGATTAAGTATCAGCATCTCCTTTTACAGATTGATTCTAAGTCGATTTGTGAATTCAAGATTGAGTTTTAAAAGTGGAATATTTGTGGGGGTTTTCTTTTGTTTCCTCCCCGCCTGGCGGAGAGTACTTATGACCATCTTGGTTATTTCTTTTACCATACAGCACCGGATATTTAAAGTCATTGACTTCTTTCTTTACATTGATGTTTTCCGTCACATCATCGGCCGCCCTGCGAAATTCGGAGAGGCCTTTGCCCAGGGATTTGGCGAAGCATGGCAGCTTCTTAGGACCCACGACGATCAATGCGATAATTGCTATTACGGCGAGCTCTGGCAAACCAATGCCGAACATGATTTCAACCTCTTATTCGCTAAATCATGTTGAATATATATCTATTTATGCATTTGTCAATGTTTTTCCAAGCACAGGGGCAGCCCTCTGTATGTTTGGAAAATTTTTGCGTTCTTAGAGCATTTGTGCTAATAGCTTGAGCCTGTGTAGAAAAACCCTTCCAGGGATGGTGACCAATGTCGAGAAAAACGGGTATTATTAAGGATGAAAGGTATTTAAGGCATGACGCCGGATTTGGACATCCCGAATCGCCACAGAGGCTTGGAGCGACCTACGCCATGCTCGAAGCCCCTGATATGGCTGGACACTTTGTCGAAATTGAACCGCGCTATGCCACCCATGAAGAGATTGCAATGATTCATTCTCCTTCTTATATAAATCTTGTGGCCTCTACTGCGGGAAAGATGTTTGTTCCACTTGATCCCGATACGGCAGCCACACCGGAATCATATGATGTTGCAAAGTTGGCCGTGGGAGGGCTGTTTAACGCTATTGACAGCGTCGTATCTGGTGAAGTCGACAATGCCTTTGCCCTTGTCAGGCCTCCCGGACATCACGCGGGAGTATCGAATGCGGCGGGCTTCTGCCTATTCAATAATGTTGCCATAGGCGCCATGCATGCCATCTCCAAGCACAAGATGGAGAGGATTCTGATCGTCGACTGGGATCTACACCACGGTAACGGCACCCAGGCGCAATTCTATGAGGATCCGAGGGTCTTGTATTTCTCAACGCACCAGTATCCATATTATCCGGGTACAGGCGCCATAGAAGAATGTGGGCGGGGGAAAGGTATCGGATACAATGTCAATGTGCCCTTGAGACCCGGCACGGACAGCGCTCAGTATGTCAAGATTTTCAGAAAAATTATTTATCCCGTATCCATGAAGTTTAAGCCTGAGCTGGTACTTATCTCAGCCGGGTTTGATCCTTATTATAAGGATCCTCTGGGAGGGATGAAAGTTACGCCCGCTGGATTTGCCTATCTGACACGTATCCTCATGGATATTGCCGATCAGTGCTGTGGTGGAAAAATGGTTGCGACCCTTGAAGGCGGGTATCATATCAGCGGCCTTGCAGAGTCGATAAAAGCGGTACTTATCGAAACGAGGGACGGTACACATGTGACTGATAATGAGCTTGATCGAATTGCAAAAGAGGCAGACAGCAATACGGATCCAGTCATCAAGAAAGTGATTGATCAGATAAATCCTTACTGGCGGCTGTCGTGAGTTTATTCTTGCATTTATGAGGATTTGGCGTTGAAAATAACAAAAGAAGAAGTTGAGCACGTAGCTCATCTGGCGAGGCTCGATTTCAGCGAAGAAGAAAAGGTGAAATTTACCTCACAGCTCAACGATATTCTTATGTATATGGATAAGCTGAATGAGGTTGACACAGCGGGTATCGAACCGATGAGTCATGCTATTGCCCTTCAGAATGCCTTCAGAGACGATACTGTCAAAGATTCCCTCAGCCATGAACTTTCCCTGTCCAATGCCCCCGAAGCAAGGGGCCCGTTTTTCCGGGTACCGAAAGTTATAGAATAGAATAGGGACAGCATGGAACTCCATCAGTTAACGATTCACGAGTTGCAGAAATTGATCAGGTCGAAGGAGGTAAATTCCTTAGACATAGTGAAATCCGTGTTCAAGAGGATTGATGCTGTAGAAAGCAGTGTTCATGCATATATTACCATGATGAAGGAATATGCATTTGAAGAGGCCGCCAAAGCAGACCGCTGCATCAAGGAAGGAAACATCCAAGCACTGACGGGAATACCCATCGCCCTCAAAGATATCGTCTGCACGAAGGGTTTCTTGACGACCTGCGGATCCCGCATCCTGCACAACTATATCCCGCCTTACGATGCCACAGTGGTGGAGAAATTGAGGGAAGCCGGTGCAGTGTTCACAGGCAAAACGAATATGGATGAATTCGCCATGGGTTCATCCACGGAGACCTCACATTTTGGGATAACCAAAAATCCCTGGGCCCTCGACAGGATACCCGGCGGGTCGAGCGGCGGGTCCGCCGCCGCCGTGGCCGCTGATGAGTGCATTGCCGCTATCGGTTCCGATACGGGTGGTTCCATCAGACAGCCCGCGGCTTTATGCGGTATTGTGGGAATGAAACCAACCTACGGAAGGGTATCCCGGTATGGACTCGTCGCCTTTGCTTCCTCCCTGGATCAGGTAGGTCCTCTTGCAAAAGATGTTGAAGACTGCGCCATCATGATGAATGTTATCGCCGGCCATGACCCGAGGGAGTCTACATCAGTGCCCCTGGACGTGCCCGATTACAAGGCATTTCTCTCGCAGGGGGTTGATGGCTGTAGGGTGGGGATTCCTAAAGAGTACTTCATCGAAGGGATTGACCCGGAGGTAACGGAGGCCATGAACGGAACCATAAGGACCATCGAAGGACTTGGGGCTTCGTGTGTCGAGATATCCCTTCCCCACACGGAATACTGCCTGGCCGTGTACTATATCATTGCCCCCGCGGAGGCGAGTTCCAATCTGGCCCGCTATGATGGGGTAAAATACGGATTCCGGGTGGAAGACTGCAGAGACCTTCTGGACATGTACAAGAAGACCCGCTCTGCCGGTTTCGGGGCGGAGGTAAAAAGGCGGATAATGATAGGGACGTACGCGCTGTCTTCCGGCTATTACGAGGCTTACTATAAGAAGGCTTCCCAAGTGCGGGCGCTGATTAAACGTGATTTTGAAGACGCATTGAAGCATTGCGACGTGATACTTACACCGACAACCCCCACCCCTGCATTCAAGATTGGCGAGAAAATGGACGATCCCATGCAAATGTACCTTTCCGATATATTCACCATATCAACAAACCTGGCAGGTATACCGGGCATATCTGTGCCGTGCGGATTTACCCGGCAAGGACTCCCTATAGGGGCACAGTTCCTGGCAGGGCATTTTGAAGAAGGGAAGTTGATTCAAATTGCTTCTGCATTTGAAAAGCATGCAAACCTAAAGCAGAGGAGACCAAATCTCTGATGGCATATGAACCGGTCATAGGGCTGGAGGTACATGCCCAGCTTCTTACAAAATCAAAAATATTCTGCAGCTGCTCAACGCTGTTCGGGGCGGAGCCCAATACCCACACCTGTGCGGTGTGTATGGGGATGCCTGGTGTCCTTCCCGTCTTGAATAGGACGGTGGTTGAGTATACGATTAAAATGGCGCTGGCGACCAACTGCGTAATAAACGAGTCATGTAATTTCGCGAGGAAAAACTATTTCTATCCTGACCTCCCCAAAGGGTATCAGATTTCGCAGTATGCCCAGCCTCTTTCCGAACATGGATATGTCGATATTGAACGGAACGAAGGAAAGAAGAGGATCGGCATAACGCGGATACACATGGAGGAAGATGCGGGCAAAATGATTCACGATGAGCATCTGCCGTCGAGTTACGTGGATCTGAACAGGACAGGGGTGCCGCTCATTGAGATTGTCAGCGAGCCGGAGATGAGAAGCGCCGAAGAGGCCTCTGCTTATCTGAGAAGACTGCACGAAATACTTGTTTATCTGGAGATCTGTGACGGGAACATGGAAGAGGGGAGCTTCCGTTGTGACGCCAATGTATCCATCAGACCAAGAGGAGAAGAAGCCTTCGGTACACGCACAGAACTGAAAAATATGAATTCCTTCAGGAATGTTCAGCGTGCGCTTGATTATGAAATCAAGCGACAGCAGTATATTCTAGAGAGCGGCCAGGAGGTGATCCAGGAAACCAGGCTGTGGGATGATTCGCAGGGAGTTACCCTGTCCATGCGGGGAAAAGAAGAGGCCCACGACTACCGATATTTTCCCGATCCCGATCTCGTTCCGATAGTCATAGATGAGTCATGGGTGGAGGAAGTTAGAAAGAACCTTCCTGAACTTCCTCTGGAAAAACGGGAGCGGTTTATGAGAGATTATCAGCTCCCTTCCTATGATGCCGGTGTGTTGACGTCAAGCCGAGTACTTGCTGATTACTTTGAAGAGGTGGCCAACCTTTCCGGAAAACCGAAAGCAGCAAGCAACTGGGTCATGGGGGACATCCTCCGATTCCTCAATGAGGGGAAGCGGGATATTAAGGAATGCCCCATTCTATCCGAATCACTCGCGGAGATGATTCAGCTCATTGAAAATGGCACCATCAGCGGGAAGATGGCCAAGGATATTATTGAGGAGATGTACAGGACAGGCAAGCCACCGAAGACGATTATTGAAGAGAAGGGCATGGTTCAGATTACCGATGAGGTTGCGCTCGAGAAAACTATTGCCGGGATTCTTGCAGCAAATATGGCACAGGTTGAGCAGTACAGGGGGGGGAAAGAGAAGATCTTCGGATATTTTGTAGGTCAGGTGATGAAAGCAACCCAGGGAAAGGCCAATCCCCAGCTAATCAATGACCTTCTGAAAAAGATGTTAGCAGCATTGTAATCATCCGGGGCCAGAAACCTTTTTTCGCAGTTTGCAATTGCGATCAATATACCGATGAGAATGAAGAGTTGCACAAATAGCCATCATTGAGAAAAGATCTTTAATCTGTTCTCATAACTCCTTCTGAAAGCCATGCAAGAAGTTATTATCTTGTCATCGTTAGGAGACACTGGGCAGACGAAGCTATCTTGTTTCTACTTCAAGAGGGTAAACTTATCAGATGGAAAGTCCCATCAGGACGATTTTCTGGAAAGATGATGCGGTCGTTATGATCGACCAGAAGGCCCTTCCCCATGAAGAGCGCCACCTGAGGTTTACTGATTATAAGGACGTCATTAAAGCAATAAAAGACCTGACCGTCCGCGGCGCCCCGGCAATTGGAGTAGCTGCTGCAATGGGCATTGCGCTCGGCTCACTCCATCTTGCCGCCTCATTAAAAGAGGACTTCAAGATCGCGTTCCACGAAATCTGTGATCAGTTTTCCCAAACCCGCCCCACGGCGAGGAATCTCTTCTGGGCCATAGATAGGATGAAAAAACGTTTCGACGAAGCGTTCTCTGCACCTACGGATCAGATCAAGAGGATTCTTGTGGAAGAAGCCACGCGCATCTGTGAGGAGGATATAAACATAAATGTGAGAATCGGCATTAACGGAAGATCACTAATTCAGGACGGCGATAATATCCTTACCCACTGCAATGCCGGCGCCTTGGCTACGGCCGGCTGCGGTACGGCCCTCGGTGTTGTCAGAGCCGCCTGGGAGGAAGGGAAAAAAATCCATGTCTTTGTCGATGAAACGAGACCCGTCCTCCAAGGGGCACGACTCACAGCCTGGGAACTCATAAGAGAGAAGATACCCGCCACGCTCATAGCCGATAACATGGCAGGCTTTATAATGAAGCAAGGAAAGATCAGCAAAGTTATTGTCGGGGCGGACCGGATCGCCTCCAACGGTGATGTGGCAAACAAGATCGGCACATATTCCCTCGCTGTCCTGGCCAAAGAGCACAACATTCCTTTTTATGTGGCAGCGCCTCTATCGACCATAGATATGTCGTTACAGAATGGCGACGAGATCCCCATCGAGGAAAGAAACGTAGAGGAAATCACGACGATCCAAGGAATAAGAGTGGCACCTGAGGGGATGCATGTTTATAACCCGGCCTTTGATATTACCCCAAACCGTTACATCACTGCTATTGTAACTGAAGCAGGTATTGTCTCCCCCCCTTATCAGAAAGGCATTGGAAAAATAGCACGGCATCTTGAAAAATGATGGAAGAGCTAAAAAATCCTACAAGCGGTCTTACACACTGCAGTTGACACATGGCTTCCTCAATGACATCGTAATCTTTTAGGCACGTCTCTTGCGTTTCACGTCTCCCATAAATAGATCTGAGTCACTTTATTGCTAATCTTAAAGATTCTCTCCGCCAGAGCGGGGATTTTCTTTTGGTTAATTGTTCGAATGTCTTAAGAGAGCAAATTTTGTCCGCAAAATACAAGATGCTCCTATTATCGTGTGATAAGTGAAAAAGTGACTCAGATGAAAGAAGTTATCAACGCCAGTGTCGAAGCGAGTATGGAGACAGCAAAGATAATCAAGACCATCGATGAAATAACCTTTCAAACGGACCTGCTTGCTTTAAATGCCTGAGGGTCGGCGAAAAAGGAGCCAGTTTTGCAGTAGCGGCTGAGGAGGTACGGAACCTGGCTATGCGGTAGGTGGAAGAGGCAAAAAAAACGGAAACCCTGATTGCAGACTCCACCGCGAAAATACAAGAGGCATCTACCTTGTTCGAACAAATCAACACTTAGTTGTCAAGCAACCGTCACATTGCAGAAGAGCGACGGAACTTGTCGGTGAAATCGCGGCAGCATCGCAGGAGCAAGCTCAGGGCATAAATCAGATAAATAATGCTGTTATTAGGAGATGGACACGGTAGTGCAGTTGAATGCGGCCAGCGCGGAAGAATATTCCGGTGCCTCTGCGGAGATGAATTCACAGGCAAAATATGTAAAAAATATTGTTGGAGATATGAAATATTTGGTCGAAGGTCAATCAAGGGGCATGACAAATACGAAGGAAGTGAGCCCCGTCGCGCATAGACTTAAGGCATTTGTGGCAGACAAAGAGGAAATCGGTGCAGCAAAGACTGCATAGCCACAGTCGTGATAAGCTGAATTTCAGAAGTTGTATTATACGGAGAAATGCTCTAATTCCAATGACATGGCTGAAGGTTAAGATTATAAAGTCTGTTGAAGAAAATTTGGTATATTGAAAAAAGTAAAATAAACCTTGACTTTCAGCTTTGCTCATACTAAAGTCACGTCAACATTTGTACCCCCCAGAAATGATAGGGTACAGTAGAAGTTGGATCAGACATATTGAAGTGCAAAGGTTGGCCACCATGCCCTTTAGGTCTTGGTGGCCTTTTTCTTTCTGTCAAAACTGCAATCCGACTTTGAGAAAATTTTGAGAAAGGAGGATTTAAGCAATGCCAGAAGGTAAAGTAAAGTGGTTTAATGAGCAGAAGGGCTTCGGTTTCATCGAAAAGGATGACGGCGGCGATGTGTTTGTTCATCACAGCGCTATTCAAGCCGAGGGCTTCAAGACATTGTATGAAGGTCAGCGAGTGAGCTTCGACGTTCAGCAGGGCAAAAAAGGCCCGGCAGCAGACAACGTGAAAGCCCTATAAAAGTACCATTGCCAAAAAAAAGAGAGGCACTCCTCTATAGGTTCCTAATATACCGGAGTGCCTTTTCCTTTATAAGAAACTATGCATGCTATTAGTATGTCATCACCCTGAAGTGTGCCAGTTAGGACTTGTGTTGCAGGAGGGTAAATCATGCACAAACTTTCAATTTCTCTTTTTGCGGCTATCGCTATTATTCTTATGATAGCCCTGAACTACGAATACAGATTTGGAGGGGACACCCCTTTATATCAAGAAGCCCGTGACAATAGAGTGGAAAAGGCCATAGTGAAATCTACAGTATGGGCCACAGACGAACAGATTCGCAGGTTAGCTCAGATTATAGAGAAAAAATATGGCAGCCAAATCGAGCAGATTTCAAGAAAGTATTACGCTTGCCCGGAAGATATCAAGGCTATTGCTATTGTCGAGTCTTTGACTGATGAGAACGCCGAGTCCAGTGCCGGCGCAGTAGGCCTGATGGGGGTTAAGCGAACAACAGGCAAGGAAATGGGTTTTGATGATATCGAAGGTCCCATAAATAACCTTAAGGCCGGAACAAAATACTATAAGATGTTGCTCAAGAAATTTAAAGATCGGGAACTGGCCTTAGCAGCTTATAACCTTGGTCCAGGTGAAGTAGGAATCAGATTGAACAATGGATTTGACCCTGAAACAATTGACTATATCTGGAAAATCAGAAGAGTAAGCCGACTCGTTATTTAAAGATGTGATAAACTTCTTTTACCCCAGCGTTCCTTAGATCGTTAACCATTAGAATTATTTCCCGGTATTGACAGTCGCGACCTTTTTCTCTATACTTCCCCACTTTAAGAAATCAAGATTCGGTATTTAATCAATGATTTATCTAAACAACATTTCCCTGTCCTTCGCTGACAACACGATCTTCGACAACATCACTTGGATGATTCCGGAAAAAAGCAGGATCGGTCTCGTAGGGGATAACGGCACCGGGAAGACCACCCTTTTCAGAGCTATTCTGGGGATGGTTGATGTCGATGAAGGCATCATAGAGATTCCGAATAGGAAGAACAGGACAATAGGCTATCTGCCGCAGGACCTGGTGGAACTGGAGCCCTTTCCCCTCATAGAATATCTGAGGAAGAAGAGCGGCGTCGACGATATTGAACAGAATCTGAAGGATCATGAAAGATGTATGTCCCAGTGTGATCCTGACTCGGCCAAGTATCAGGAGATACTGAAGGCATACGAAGCTACGACTGCCCGCTTTCAGGCCGCCGAGGGATACCGTTTCGACGCAAAGGCGAAGCAGATACTAAACGGCTTCGGATTCCGTGAAAAGGATTTCTCCAAGAACTGCACTGAATTTTCCGGCGGCTGGAAGATGCGCATCCTGATAGCACTGATCCTCCTGTCCGCTCCGGATATCATGCTCCTCGACGAACCGACCAATCACTTGGATACGGAGAGCATGGAGTGGCTGGAGAGCTATCTGAAAAATTACCACGGCACCCTGCTTGCAATTGCCCACGACCGCGTGTTCCTGGATAAGATGGTCAATCAGATCGTGGAACTGTCCAATCATCGACTCAGCGTCTACAAGGGAAACTATTCCTACTATCTCACGGAAAAGGAACGGCGGCTGGAGGCCCTGAAAAAACAGATGGCTCTTCAGCGTGGAGAGATCAAAAAGACACAGGAATTCATCGAGCGTTTCCGGTATAAAGCCACCAAGGCCAAGCAGGTCCAGAGCCGCATTAAGATGCTCGAACGGTTTGAAGTCATTGAATACGAAAGAAGCAGGAGACAGGTTCATATCAGGTTTCCCGAAGCGCCGAAAAGTGGTAGGGAAGTTGCGTCTTCAAGACAGATCTCCAAAAGCTATGGGGACCTGAAAGTTTTCAGTTCCTTTGATCTGACAATCCACAGGGGTGAAAAAATCGCTCTCGTCGGCGTCAACGGGGCAGGCAAATCTACCCTGGCCAGGATTCTCGGCGGTATGGAAGAGCCGTCTTACGGGATGGTGACCTATGGTCTCAACGTGAGCATGGCCTTCTTTTCCCAGGAAAGCGCCCAGAATCTCGACTATGGGCGTACCATCTGGGATGACGTCTGCCTGATCGGCAGTCGCAGCAATGATCAGGAGAAACGGAACCTCCTGGGGACTTTTCTCTTCTCCGGGAATGACATCTATAAGGAAATCTCCGTGCTGTCCGGCGGGGAGAAGTCCCGCCTTGCCCTGCTGAAAATTCTTCTCCAGGATTCCAACCTGCTGATCCTTGACGAACCCACCAATCATCTGGACCTGAAAACGAAAGAGATTCTCCAGAATGCCCTTCTCGGCTATACGGGCACAGTAGTAATAGTTTCCCACGACAGGTTCTTTCTGGACCGCCTCGTCACCAGAGTGATCGAGATTCGCGACGGACGATGCTACGAATATCTTGGCAACTACTCTTACTTCATCCAGAAGCGCGGTGAAATGGCCGCGGCTATGTCGGGCACAACAGGCGAGCGGCAGTTTCAGAGAGCAGAGGGAGCCCCTGTGGCTGGCAATTCATCTGCAATGGCATCACCGCCCGAAGCAAACGAGGCGATGCTTGGCCGGAGGCCTTCTAAGACGAAAGAGGAAAAACGGCTGGAAGCGGAGGAAAGAAACCGGCTTTCGCGTATTATGAGCGACTTTAAGACGAAACTGAAGGCACTGGAGAATCACATTATCCATCTCGAAGAGAAGAAGGCAGATAACGAAAAAATTCTCTGTGAGCCTAACATTCACAGGGAACCGCAGAAGATCAAAATGCTGAATCAGGAGTTAAATGATATCACCAGGGAACTTGAAACTCTGTATGCATCATGGGACACGCTTACCCAAAAGATTGAAGCCCACGAAACCGTAAGCGCAGTCCAACAATAAGCCTGAAAAGAAGTGGCGCCCTCAAATAGTATAACGTTGCAGGAATGTAACAGTGATCATATAGTGGAATAAATCACCGCGGGTAGTTACTGCCGATGAAGACGTTAAGGCTGAACGAGACGGGAATTGATCTGGCTGTAAAAAGGGCGATTGCACGGATCCCATCGGAAATACGGCATCATCTGAATAATATTGTCATTTCCGTCCAGAAGCGTCCCTCCAAGGAAATTCTCGCGGAGATGGGTCTTCATCGGAATGAACCTTTGCTTGGTATGTACAGGGGTACATCACTCATGGATCGTTCCGTGTTCTATCCGCCTCTTTACCCGGACACGATTATTTTGTTCCAGGAGCCTTTGGAAAAAATGTGCAACACAGTAGAAGAACTTGAGGAACAAATCGAGATTACTCTGGTGCATGAAGTCGCGCATTTTCTGGGAATTAGCGAGGAAAGGCTTGCGGAACTTGGATACGGTTGAGCTGATCCTTCGGTGCTGTCGGGGAAAATGCAGGGAAAAGGGCGGTTGAAGAAGCCTCCGACCGACCGGCAATGTAATTGACTGAGGTTGGTTTCAAGAAAATAAAATTACAAAAGTTCAACCTTTATAGGTGTTGTGTTGGCTAAATTATCTGAAACAGGACATCTGCTTTCTATTTCATGAACAAAAGCCTCCTTTTCCTCCTTTGACATATCCGCATCGATATTCAACGTAACATTTATACCCGCAATTCCGGCCCTGTTTTCCTTGCTCTTGCCGAGTATCGTCTCCTGATCAAATGTCCCTTCCACCTTCATCTGCATGCCGTTCAGTTTGATCCTCTTTTGGAGGGCAATGATTCGTGCCACTGTGGCGATGCATCCTGCAAGAGACGTGAATAAGTATTCAATCGGGTTCGGTCCCGCATCAGTGCCGCCGCCGGTGGTCGGTTGGTCGACGTAAAGAGTATGGCTTCCTGCTTTTACTTCAACCTTGAATCTTTCATCAGACTTTGCCTCAATACTGACTGTTTTCATTTTTGCCATTGTCTTCCCTCCTGGATTTATTTTGTTTCATGCCTGCGGCACTTCTAGCATAGGTGTTCCATAACATTTTCCCATGCAGGCCTTTGACATGGCGGTTAAGATTAATGCCCTTGATTCTACATCAGACGCCGCTGGATGAGTTTTAAGGAATGAAAAGCCCTCAGTGTGATCCGTTGAGCCTCTCTTCGAATTCCTTGCGGCCAAATCTGTATTCCTGGGTGCCATAACATTCTACGGCAAAGGACGCGCATACGCTGCCCATCCTCGCGCACTGTTCGATATCCTTGCCCTGGGTCAGTCCGCTTATCAGCCCGCCCCTGTATGCATCGCCGGCGCCTGTCGGGTCTTCCACCTTCCTCGGCTTGATGGCGGGAATGTTTATTTGACCGTCAGCCGTGATAACCTGCGAACCTTTCTCACCTAAGGTGACAATGACAGTCCCGGCCCGCTTTATTAAGTCTTTCTTGTCTAACGCGGTCTTGCTGATGATCAGGTCCAATTCATAATCATTTGATATCAGAATCCGGCACCCATCTATAGCGTCTGCAACATCCTCGGCAGCGAGCACGGGCAGAGATTGTCCGGGATCAAAGATGTAGCTGATTCCTCTCTGCTTGCATATGCGCGGGTAGTTCACCATGTCTCCAAGATTACCGGGAGAGATGATGGCGATGGTATCCTCAGGATTGAGCTCGTCAAAATCCAGAGATGAAGAATATTTCATGGCGCCGGGGTTGAAGCCGGTGATCTGGTTGTCGGCAAGATCGGTGGTTATGTAAGCGCATGCTGTGAATTCATCTTTTATGATTTTGATGCCGTCTGTTGAAATCCCGTTTTTCGCCATCCAGTCGAAGTACCTGTGATGATCATGACCTATAGTGGCGGAAATGATCGGCTTTTCGCCCACGAGAGACAGAGCATAGGCAATATTGCCCGCTGTGCCGCCGAATTTCTCCCTCATGCCGTTAACCTGGAAGCATACGTTCAAGACGTGGATCTTCCCGGGAAGGATATGATCCGAGAAATGACCCGGAAAATCCATGATCCTGTCGTATGCCAGTGACCCGGACACGATTATATTCATATTCATGTGCCTCTCAAATCAAGTCGAAGTCACCATCATTGATACAACGTAACCAATCGCGCGCACTGGGCTCAGTTGACGGGAACTGAGATATTTCGGAATCGCCAATGATCTGATCAATTGTGATGATATACATACGGGCCAACCAGGAAAGCCGTACGGGACATGACAGTTATCGTTTATTCGATAGGCAAGAAACTTCTTCCTGCTGCAGAATATCCGATATCTTCTGTCACTGCGCCTAATGCGAAGCGTCTGATTGAGCCAGCCTTTGCTTTCAAAAACGACGATAAGGATCTCAAGTACTTCCTGCGGCTTTTTTCTGCACGATCTTGCAACGTCTTATTTCCGGCTGTCATCTCCCCTATTTCGTTCTTTTGGTCATTCACATCTGCCAAGAGAACTAAATAAAATGTATTTGAATGTCAAGGGCTATTTGGGAACATCAGATAGAGCGCATTTGTGGACGAACACAACTACAGTTATATCTGAAGCAATTAAACCGTTCACACGCTCAAACAAAATTGACCCTCTCTGAAAAAGGTGATAACCTCATAGGCTCTGCACAATTGTGATTGGAACTATTCAAACAACCGCTGGAGGTATTGTTTATCGATGACAAGAGGGAAAGCTATTTTTGACGAATGGCCTGAAAAATATGACCAATGGTTCACGACCCCCATCGGTTTCCTCGTGAGAAAATATGAAAGCGAACTAATATTAAACTTTTTGAATCCGGCTCCCGGAGAATTAATCCTTGATGCCGGCTGCGGGACAGGGATGTTTACGCGCGATATCATCTCTAAAGGATCACAGGTCATAGGACTCGATATATCTTTTCCGATGCTCCGGCGTGCAAGGGAAAAGTCCGGAGGCGTTCGCTTCCATCCAATATGGGGCGATATGTCAACCCCGCCCTTCCGTGAAGAGTCATTCAACAAGGTCGTTTCTATCACCGCCCTTGAGTTCATTGCCGAGGCCAAAAGTGCTGTGGCTGAGTTATTTCGTGTTGCAAGAAGAGGAGGTGTCATTGTCGTGGCAACCCTTAACAGCCGGAGCCCGTGGGCAACGCGCAGAAGGGAGGAGGCAAGAAAGGGACATTCCATTTTCAGTAAGGCGATCTTGAGATCCCCTGATAACCTGCTCTCCCTTTCACCTGCCCGTGGCATGGTGAGAACTGCCATCCATTTTGACAAAGAAGATTCGCCTGAGAAAGCTGTAGAGGTAGAGCGTGAAGGTCAGACCATGGGATCGATGACAGGCGCCTTTGCTGCTGTGCGATGGTTGAAGCCCTGAGCACAAAGCTTATTCCCGACTCAAAAAAATTATACTCGCCAAGAAATTCCCGTGCGGCGGGATTTTTTTGCATGACCTTCATTTTTTTGTATACCGTGTTAATAAAAAGAAGTATGTTCAAGCCTTCGACAAACGGAAAAGGAAAGCCGTATCTGTGAAGGCTATGTTCGAAAGTCAATAATTAAAGGAATAGTGAGTGTAAATATATGCAGAAATTTCTTGACCCAACGTCAGTTGCGCTCATCGGCGTCCCGCGTAACACCGGCAATGGTTCTTTCAACAACGCAGAAACACTTTTGCGTTACGGCTACGAAGGAAAAATCTTTCCCGTTAATCCAAACGCCGGGGAAATTTGCGGTCTCAAAACGTATCCTTCTATAGCTGATGTCCCGGAGACAGTTGACTTGGCCGTGATATCCGTTGGCAGAGAACGGGTCATTACGATGCTGGATCAGTGTATTTCAGCAGGTGTCAGACGGGTGATCATTATTACCCAGGGTTTTGCCGACGCAGATGGAAAAGGAAAGGAGCTGCAGGAGGAAATCGTAGCAAGGTCCAAGGCAAATGGCGTGCGCATCCTGGGCCCCAACACAATGGGGGTTCTAAATAATTTCAGAAAATTTACCACTTCTTTTATCGATGTGGTCCGTCCAGAGACTTTTTCACCTGTCTCGCTGATTGCCCAAACTGGGGTCATTCAGGTTGCATCGCAGAACATGGCATATAGAGATTGGGGAAAGGCAATCGATATAGGCAACGGTTGTGACATTGATGTGGTGGACTCCCTCACTTATCTCGCTGCCGACCCGGAGACAAGAATTATTGTCATTCATATGGAAGGGATTAAACGTGGCTCTGATTTCCTGAAGCTTGTATCTCTGATTACGCTTAATAAACCTGTCATTGCCTTTAAGTCAGGCCGCAGCCAGGCAGGCGCCAAAGCCGCTCTTTCTCATACCGGTTCACTGGTCGGAGAGGATCACGTCTTTGATGCTGCCTGTAAACGGGCCGGAATAATCCGGGTAAAAAGTGGAGCTGAATTGACCGATGCAATTCATGCTCTTCTACTCATGGAGATAATGGAAGGACCGCGGCTGGGAGTGGTGTCTGTAACGGGAGCCGGAGGCATCATGACGGCGGATGCCTGCGAAGATTATGGCCTGAAATTGGCAAAGCTTCCCGAAGGCCTGGCGTATGAACTTTCTGCTGGGTTGCCGGACTGGATCCATGTCGGCAATCCGATAGACATCTGGCCCATTGGCATGATTGGCGGCAATTATACCCGGTCATTCGGCACAGCGCTGACAGAATTGCTGCGCTCCAATGAAGTGGATGGAGCCTTGGCCATCCTGCCTACGTCGAACTCTCCACTCCATCAGATTCTCAACATGGTTGAATCCGTCAAGGAATCAAGAAATAATGCAGGCAATATGAAGCCACTTGCACTGTGGCCTTACATGGATACATCTTCCTTTATCGATAAATTTGAAAGCATTCCCGGAGTGGCCTGTTTTAATACCATAGAACAAACGGTGCATGGGCTTGCATTCTGCTACAGATATCATCAGGCGAAGAAACGCAATATCCCCCTTCAAAAGACGTTCCCCATCGATGTTGAAAAATTGCGGCCTCTCGCCGAAAAAGGCAGATCGCAGAAGCTGTTGGTAGGTGATGAGGCGCTGATGCTATTGGATCTCTTTGGCATCCCTGTTGTCAAGAGCGGCATCGCGAGAAGCCGCAAAGAATTGGAAAACATCGCGTCATCCATGACCTACCCGCTTGTATTAAAGCTGACCGGGGCCGCATTTCTGCACAAAACGGAATGGGGAGGCGTTGTGACGGGGAACAGGGATTTGAAAGATCTCCACCGTGCATTTGACCGGATCGTCCATAATGTCAGCACTCGTCAACCGGATGCAAAAGTTGAATCCGTTCAGGTTCAGGAACAGATCCATGGGCATGAATTGATATTGGGTTTGAAAAGAGACCATGAATTCGGCCACGTTTTAGCCTGCGGCCTTGGCGGCATTTATACGGAAGTATTCAAGGACATAAGTCGAGCAATTATACCTGTGGATCAGGAAGAGGCTGATGGTATGCTGGCATCTCTCAAGATAGCGCCCATATTGAAAGGTCTGAGGGGCGAGGCAGGAATTGACTGGACGGGTCTCGTCGAGATTTTGGAAAGACTATCGTTTCTTGCATGCACACTGTCAGATATCTCGGAGCTGGACATCAATCCTGTTATAGCGACGAGCAGCAAATGTATTGCCGTGGATGCCCGGATATTGTGGTAAATAGAAAAAGCTACTTTCCACATCATTGCCTCCCCCGATAAGGACTTTCGAGGGCAGGCTCAGGAGGGAACTCATGCAATGAGAGCTTCGAAAAATTGCCCCTTCGTCATTTCGACCGCAGGGAGCAATCTTATAAGTCAACTGATAAATCAAATATAAAAAGACTGTCATAGAAACCACACAATGAGTAGAACTACCGGCTGTCTCCGATTCTCAAACATTCATGCAGAGGAGGAATAAAGTATGAAAAATATGGAATGGAAGAATCCACCTGAAATGTATATTGACCCGGCCAAGAAATATAAGGCCGTGATTGAAACGGGCAGAGGAGTTATTGAACTGGAACTATATCCGCAACATGCTCCCATGACGGTCAACAACTTCGTCTTCCTGGCGAAAGAGGGTTTCTATGACGACGCATCCTTTCATCGGGTGATCAAAAATTTCATGATACAGGGCGGAGATCCGACCGGTACAGGAAGGGGCGGCCCAGGCTACAGGTTTGAGGATGAGTTGAAGGAAAATCCATTGAAGCATGAAACAGGAGTGATCTCCATGGCGAATTCCGGGCCAAATACGAACGGAAGCCAGTTCTTCATCACCCATTCCCCTCAGCCGCACCTGAACGGCAGGCACACGGTATTCGGTAAAGTGGTGAGCGGCCAGGACGTAGTCGATGCAATTCAACAGGGAGATAAAATGCTGCATTTAGAAATACAGGAAGGTTAAGTAGTTGGGTAATATGCCTCCCAAATTGCCCTCAAGTCATTCCCGTGCACAGACGGCGTCGTAAATCTCTTTATTGTCATTTTTGTGAGCCGAAGCCCTGAGCAGCGCGAAGGGGAAGCGAGAAATCTTAGTAGGGAGGGTAAAACTGAAAGATATCTCCCTTCGATCGATATGACACCTTAATAATGAAATGATGTACTTCGTAGGCGGAAATCAGGCGCAGTTATCGCGGGAACAATTTATGCTGTTTAAGAAAAAAGACAAAATACCTGCAAGTTCACAATTTGCCTATATCTACGGTATTCAAGAAGTACATGGAGTCAGGATTGCGACCATTGTCGATAATAATGATTGGGTGAAAACTAAGGCGCGGGAAATAGATTTAGATAAAGAACTGCATTTAGCCAAAGACCTCGATAGAGTCATGAGACACATGAAAGACCTGTATAAGTTTGTCGGCGTCAGCTCAAACAATATATACTGGAACCTGACACAGGCACCGATCAGGCAAATACTCATTCCGACAACTGAAAGAAAATATATCTCCGTTATAAACCCGGAAATTCTGAAGCTGGAGGGGCAGGAGAATAACTACGTGGAAGCATGCGGTTCAGTACCCAATAAAGTCTATATAGTCAGAAGAAAACCATATGTATTAATCTCCGGATATACAATCGAGAAAGAGCGCATTGAATTAGAATACGGATCAAAAGACTTTTACGCAGGGGAGGAACCTATTTATTCGTCATACAGCAATAAAGAATGGATCATTCAGCACGAGATGGATCATCTTGATGGAATAACAATACAAGACAAGGGAGCCGCATTGATCTGAACAGTTCTTTGTCTAATATGTCCGGATAGACATTCTTATCATAAGGCAAAAGCGGCCGATTTGCTTAAGCAAATCAACGAAACCCACCAGCCTGTCATCATAACACAAAATGGGGAACCGAGAGCGGTGCTTCAAGATCCTAAAAGCTATAAAAACATGCGTAACGCAATTGGCATACTAAAGCTTATCTCGCAGGGTGGAGGAGATATAAGGAACGGGAGGGTAAAATCTCAGGAGAATGTTTTCAAAGATATTGAAATCTCGCTGAAAGAGAAGCTTAAATGAGCCAAAAGTACGACATTCTTTGGGCTGATGTTGCGGAAAATGATTTTAAAAAGATTATTGAATATATTGCAACAGAGAGTCCCACTAATGCATTAAAAACATTAACAAAGATAAAACAAAAAGATTCCAGTCTTTATACCCTTCCTAAGAGAGGCCGCATAGTACCTGAACTTCAAGATCAAGGCATCCTGTTATATCGTGAATTGATCATCCCACCATGGACAATTATATACAGGATATCGAAGATAAACGTTTACGTCTTATCTGTTTTGGATGCAAGGCAGAATGTTGAAGATATCCTACCGGAACGATTGATTTATCATAGGTAATTTAACTGTTGCCCTCACAGTGCACCAGACCGCTCGCACCTCATGGCTGGTGACTTCGGTCGTTCGGTCAATCATCCAAATTGTTAATCCTCACTTCAATTCCAAATCGACCACCATTGACTTGTAAAAAATAATCACTCAATAATCATGCAAAACTATCCCCCGATCGTGAGAGAGCAGAAAGATGCAAAGGACAGTAGCCGGGAGAGCGTCATTTCTTTATATCGTGAATAACTCCTCTGCCATTTCAATGGGCGTCCTGTCTCCGATCTTTATCGCTTCGCATCGGGCCTTGACCGTGGAAAGAATATTCAGTGCGAAGAATTTGGCAGCGGCGATCTTCCCGTTATAGAAGGCAACGTTCTTATTTTCACGGATGAGGGCTCTCTGTCTTGCCTTCGATCCTTTTGCGTCATTTTCCGTATAGATGGTGTTCAGATTTTCATTCGCAATTGTAGCCGCCTGCATCAGGAGCGATCCGACGGCAACATCACCAAAGAGCTCCAGGTATGGAGAAGCGTTAAGGACGGGAATCAAAAAGCTTGCGCCCCTGCCCAGCCGGTAAAAATGTGTCGTCAGATCGGAGAAGGCCTTCAGTGCCTCTTCCAGGTAGTTGCACGGCACGGTCAGATCTGCGAAACCCTTGCTCCTTGTTATGACACTGTACACTTCACTATAGAGGCTCATCATAAATTCGCCTCTTCTCTGCGCGAGTTTCCTGCCGACAAGGTCAAGTGCCTGAACCGCGTTCGTTCCCTCATAGATGGTCGTTATCTTGCAGTCACGCAAGTACTGCTCAACAGGATATTCGCTGCAGTAGCCGTAGCCGCCATATATGTCGATAGCCTTCGAGCATACCTGCATGGCCTTGTCCGAGGAATAGGCCTTGCAGATCGGGATCAAAAGTTCCGCCAACCCCTGCCATTTTGCTTTATCTATCTTGGTTTCTGAGATATCCGCCATATCAAGGCAGTAGGCCGTATAATAAAGCAATACCCTTATTCCTTCCACATGGGCCTTCATCCAGAGAAGCGTTCGTTTGACATCGGGATGCTGGATAATGGGGACGGGCTTGGCATCGGGATTTTTCATGTCCCATATGGCGACGCCCTGAATTCTTTCCTTGGCATACGCCACGGCATGTTCGTAGGCCGCCGTCGCAACGCCCAGCGCCTGCACGCCGACCTCGAGCCTGGCGTCGTTCATCATCTGGAACATGATTGCCATCCCGGATCTCTCTTTTCCGAGGAGCTCTCCAATACACTTTCCTTCATCGCCGAAATTCAGGGTACAGGTTGAAGAACCCTTGATTCCCATCTTGTGCTCGATGTTTCCTGTACGCACATCATTCGATTCCCCCAGGCTGCCGTCGTCATTAACCCGGTGCTTGGGAACAATAAAAATGGAAATGCCCTTCGTTCCTGGCGAATCTCCTTCGATCCTGGCGAGAACGGGATGGATGATATTCGGGCAAAGGTCATGATCTCCGCCGGAGATAAAAATCTTGGTCCCCGTGATGCTGTATGTACCGTCGGGCAATTTCTTCGCCGTTGTCTTCAAGGCGCCCACATCTGTCCCCGCTCCAGGTTCCGTGAGACACATGGTTCCGGCCCATTCACCTGAAAACATCTTATACATATATTTGTTCTTCTGAGCTTCCGTGCCAAAACGTTCTATGAGAGAGGCGGCTCCGTTCGTCAACAGAGGGTACATTATGAGGGGATAGTTGGCGGCCTGGAAAAGTTCAAAACAGGCAGTGGCGACGCTTGTCGGCATTCCCTGTCCACCTACCGCCGGATCTTTCATGGCGCACTGCCAGCCGGCTTCAACAAACTTCCTGTATGCGTGGTGGAAGCTTTTCGGCACTGAGACCTTTCCATCCTTGAACTTGCATCCTTCCCTGTCCCCATCCACGTACGTCGGGAGGATCACTTCGAGCGCCATCTTTTCCGCCTCCGTAAGCATCATGTCCACGGTTTCCTTTGAATAGTCCGCGTATCTGCCGTTCTTGAAAAGATTTTCTATGCCGAGCTGTTCATAAAGGACGAATTGCTGATCTCTGGTGTTAACCAATAAGTTACTCATGACGACCTCCTAAAAAGCGTGAATGAATGGACTGAAAAATTTCGTAAGACTTAGAGCAAGGTTAAATCGGCCGATACAATACCAATATATGTTTAACAATTTCAATTTGATTTTATACATACATAACCATGGCACGCTTTGCAAGAGTTCCTTTGGCATTGGTCAGGCGCCTGAAGATAATGATTTTTCCATTTTGACTAATATTGAAAATTTATGAAAATTATGCAATTAAGACAGGACTAAAGAGAACGTTACCAACATTATCTATATCGAGGAGAAGATTGATATGAAAAATTTATTGGAAAATATCGAAGAAATCCTGCTCATGGGTCCCGGCCCTTCCTGCGTGCCTCCTCAGGTCTATGCGGCCCTAAGCCGGAAAACACTGGGACATCTGGATCCCTATTTCTTGGATATCATGGAAGAACTCAAAGAGATGCTTCGCCGTATCATGAACACTAAGAACAACCTCACGATCCCCATATCGGGAACGGGTTCCGCCGGCATGGAGGCATGCTTCGTGAATCTGGTGGAGCCGGGTGACAAGGTTCTCATAATTACCAACGGTGTCTTTGGGGTGAGGATGCAGGATGTAGCCGGCCGGCTTGGCGCCAAGGTTGACGCGCTGGAGTTCGCCTGGGGAACGCCAGCTATGCCGGAGGCGGTCGAAAAAAAGATCCGGCAGGATTTCTATAAGATAGTCGCAGTGGTCCATGCCGAAACCTCTACAGGCGTGAAGAATCCAGTTGCTGAAATTGGCGCGCTCCTCAAAGGCAGTGACACCATCTACTTGGTAGATACCGTCACCAGTCTGGGCGGCATCGAAGTTATGATGGATGACTGGAACATAGACGCCCTATATAGCGGCACGCAGAAATGCCTTTCCTGTCCCCCCGGACTTGCACCCCTTTCGTTTTCTGATAAAGCAATGGCCAAGCTAAACGGACGTAAGACGAAAGTGCCCAACTGGTATCTCGATATTACGCTTATTGCCAATTATTGGGGGAAGAATCGTGTCTACCATCATACGGCGCCTGTGAACATGATCTATGGTCTGTACGAGGCCCTCTTTGTCATCTTTGAAGAAAAGCCGGAGAAGGTATTCAGGCGACACATGGAAAGCCACCTTGCCCTTGTAGATGGATTAAGAGACATGGGACTGAGGATGCTGGTGGAAGAGCCCTACCGCCTACCGATGTTGAATGCTGTGTGTGTGCCTGATGGGGTGGACGAACTCGCTATCCGCCGGCGCTTGCGAAGCAAATTCAAGATCGAGATCGGCGCCGGCCTGGGACCCCTGGCCGGGAAAATATGGCGTGTCGGGCTAATGGGGCACACGTCCAGAAAAGAAAACGTTGCGAGGTTACTTGCGGCCTTGAAGAAAGTGCTGGGAAATAAATAACAACCATTCTTGACATAGTGCATCTGTCAAGCGCGCAAGGAACACGCCCATCACAGGCATTAAATATTGGAAGACGGCCGGCGGCGAGAATAGCCCGCAAACCCTTGCAGCAATTTTCTTTTTCAAGTCCGAGAGATTTGATTTCCACAGGTGTATCGCGAGCAGGCCCATTTTGGCCTGACCTATTTAGAACTCTGGAGAGAGACCTTTCCCCTGGAAGGGCGCATCTTCTTTTCCACCAGGTCTTCTTCGATGGGCACTTCTGCCTTAAATTCGCTGGCCTCCAGCAGAGGCTCCTCGTTTTCGTAGTCGCAGAATTCCCAGATCATCTCATCGATATCCCTGTTGTACAATCTACCCGCCCCGCTTTCAAATTCAACGATCACGTCATCAAGAAGTTTGTCCAGTGGTTTGATTCTGCCGTCACGTGCCATTTTCCTTCTCCTTTGCGTTTGCCGAATAGACGCAAAGGCTAAGACGGATGAGGAAATTCATCCATCATAGAATTCATAAAATTCAGTTTTGAAAAACCTGAATTTCAGATCGGGGAATGGATGGGCGGGGCTTCGTTGTGTCTTTGAGCGGGTCACTCTATAGGTGAGGCAATTTGCGAGGTTTTTTCTCCATTGACACACACTGCCTTTTCGTGCTTAGACCGCTTGGAGAGAATACTTCAGAAGCTCCTTGTAATATGACAAAACTTTAAGATTTCTCCCTGCAGTTGAAATGACAAAATGCAATCAACAAAAGGACTGGATTTCCTCTGAAGCCCTTCCTCGAATGCTTTTATCGGGGGTGGGCATGACAATAGTGTTTAATAAATATGCAGCATAAGATAGAAACAAAAGAAGGACGTTTACGGGCGCAGTGTATAGAGGAGCTGGTTCGCAGGGGGGGGCTGGACGAGGGGGAAGCGCTGGTGATCGACGAGCGCCTGCTCGCCCTGATGCAGATTATTTCCACGGGACTGGGGGAGGATATTCACCTGAAAATTGTCCCCGGTGCCAGCTGGAGATACAACAGAGAGACTAACGAAATTATATTTCCCGTGGGATTGCTGTTGTCTTCTTCAGTAGAAGAGGTCATCGCATTTTGCGCTCATGAGGCGGGACACAGGCAAATATCCCGCCGGAGCTTGAGAAAGGCGGTGTTCAAGACATTCTCCGCGAAGGAATCTGAGAGGCTTCTCTTGAATGCCTTCGAAGACAGCCGGGTCGATAACTGGCTGATAAGCGTTTTCAAGGGGATCAAACACTACCTTGATATAGCCTACGACGAAATGCTCCCCCGGGATTTATCCACATCGTCGTATGTAAATCATTTGAAGGGTGAAATATCCGAGATGGCGAGCACCTCCTGCCATCCGTATCTCCTGTATCCGCACCTGGAATACCTGCTGGGCATGCGCTATTACTGGCTGTATGGCCGCCTTCCTTCCCAGTTGATGAATCCAGAAGTAGGCGATGCCCTTCGGCGGACGCACGAGGATTTTGCGGCGATCTTCAATCACTATCCTCCCGGGCGGGTCTCGGAAAAAGAGAAGCTGAGATTCGCGGAAGAGACGGCTCTGATGGTGAGGGACAAAATCTTACCGGAGTATGATAACCTCGTCAGGCTGGCGATCGAGAAGCTGGCTGATGCCATAAGAGACGGCCAGCTGCACGGTAAGGATAAAAAATGCGCCCCTGAGGAATTGAGCCAGGATGAGATCGAGGAAGAAGCGAGAAAATTATTAGAGTTCAAAGCCGGGGAATTGGCGGACAGGTTATCACCGAAGACTGAAAAGCACACCAGGAAAACAGGGGAATACGGAAGGGAAACGCCCGAAGAAACAGAATCGCGCATGGAAGGCGGGAAATCTTCCGGAGAAAGAACGGCCCCGTTGCCCATAGAGACTCTCCGCGACCTCATCAAGAAGCAGAGAAAGATAAACCGCGAACAGGACGCGAAGACGGGCGAATATGAGAAGGTCTACAGGCTGATTTCGAACCTGGTCCAGGCCTTAAGCGGGGTTTTGGAAAATCACTTCGCGAAAAATAAAAGGCCTTCCTTCAAGGGCTATTTCCCTTCCGGCCAGAAGCCGGATTTGCGGAGGGCCATGGAGCTTTCCCGGAAATTGAGTGGGGGTATTCCCGTGCAGGATAAGGATTTGAAGGTCTTCCTGAAGAGGAGACTCCCGACCCAGAGAGACCACAAGATAATTCTCGCCCTCGATGAATCGGGTTCCATGGATGAACCCAAGAGGACGTCAGCCCTCGCAGGTCTTCTCGTCTTTATGGAGGCTCTCGATCATATTGGCATCGACTATGCGGTAATCGGATTTTCCGACTGCCCCGTAATGCACAAAGAATTGGGAGTGAAGCTCGATACGGCAAGCAGGCGGGTATTGTTTGACGAGGTCTCCCTGTGCATACCTGGAGGTTCCACGGCCGATGCGGATGCCCTCCAGTTGGCGACGAATATATTAAAGGATCAGCCGGAGGATTCATCACGATGGATCATCATGGTGACGGACGGAGAAGGAAACGTGAATACAACAGGTAAGACATTTGTCGAGCTTCAGAAGGAAGCTCTGGATCAAAAGATAGAGGTACTGGGAGTGGGTTTAGGCGAAGAAGTAACGGAAGTCATAAAGAGGTACGCAAGAGGCATGCAGATTGACGCGGTGGAAGAGCTGCCATCCGTCCTCTCAGGGATACTGGAGGAAAAACTTGTAACGCAGGATGCATACTGGGATAGTTTTCTGACGCCCCGGCATGAGGCTCACATTGACCGAGAAGATCCCACTGCGTCCCTACCGCGGGATTTATCAGAGCTCATGGCGTCTCTCTATCTTTATCTAAAGCAGGGTATCCCGGTCTTCAATGTGAGACATCTGAAAAGGGCGTCGGAGCTCCTAGGGTTTTTACTAAACCGCGGTTATCCGGCAAAAGTGGCGTTCGGAAGGAGCCTTAAATACGCCTTTATAGATACCCAGGAACAGCCCCAGAGAGTAAGAGACCTTATCCTCGAAAGGATTGAGGAGATGCGGAAGATATTTCCGGACATCACCCGGGAAGACTTGCCGCAGGAATTTCACTCGGCAACTTCACAGGCGGACGTTCCTGTGTCTTCGATCCCTCACGATCTAGCTTCCGTCCTGGATATTTTGATGAAGAATAACAATCATCCCCAGATTGAGAAGGCCCTGTCATTGTTAAAAGAACTTGTCGATTCCTCTGACATGGCTTTCGTGAGCATACCCGGACTGGAAGCGAGCTTCCGGGTCATTGACGATGAACTTCTAAAAGAAATAACCATAGAGGAGCTCGAGAAAAAATTAGAGGACAAGAGCTGGGCTGTCCGCCAGCCCGCAGCCTTAGCCTTGGGCAGGGTTTATCTCGCACTAATCAAACAGGGAAAAGATGTCGACTTAAGTCTGTTAGAGGAAAGTCTGAAGGATGAAGATCCCTCCGTCTGCCGCGCCGCCGCCCAGGCTTTAAGCCGGATATGGTATCATTATTATGGCAAGGGAAAAATAACGCTGGAAGCATTGGAGCGCAGGTTGGAAGACGAAAACTGGGCCGTCCGCCAAGCTGCGGCAAGGGCTTTAGGAAGGATATATCCTTCCCTTGTGGAACAGGGAATGGATGTGGACATCAGCAAATTGGAAGAAGGGTTGTGGAATAAAAACTGGTTTGTCCGCCAGGCCGAGGCCGAGGCCCTGGGGGAGACCTATCCCACTCTTATCAGGAAGGGAATAGAGATCAACCTGGAGGGATTAGAGGAAAGATTGAAAGATAAGAACATACTGACCCGTCAAACCGCCGCCCTAGCCCTGGGTCAGGTCTATCCACCTCTCATGAAGCGAGGGCGAGATGTTAATTTGGGCAAATTGGAAGAAAGGCTCGACGATGATGACTGGTCAGTCCGCCAGGCCGCTGCCGTGGCCTTCGGCCGGATCTGGTTCCACGGCTATTACCATGGCAAGATGGCTTTAAAAGACTTGGAAAAAAGACTCGAGGATCCAAGCTGGTCTGTGCGCCAGGCTGCATGCCAGGCGCTGGGGCAGATATACCCGGCTCTTATCAGACGGGGGAAAAATGTGAACTTGGGCAAATTGGAAGACAGGTTAAAAGACGCGGATGTGGACAGGTCTGTCTGCCAGGCGGCAGCGCAGTCCCTGGGCCGGATCTGGCCTCAGAGCTATCATCGGAAGATGACAACCTTTAAGGAGTTGGAAGAAAGGCTGAGGGATGAAAACTGGTTCGTCCACCAGGCTGCCGCACTCGCATTAGTCCAGATACACCATGCCCTTGTCAAAAAGGGCAATGTCGCCGAATTAAACAAACTGGAAAGGAGATTGAAGGATAAGATCTGGTCAGTCCGCCAGGCCGCGGCACGGGCATCAATAAAAATCTTTTCAGATATAATCTCGGGCAAGAAGAAGGAATTCACAAAGGTCATCGCTTCCTTCAATAAGAGGCTGGGTGAACCGATGGCAAATACCATAGCAGGCACACATTCCGGCCAGGTTCAGATTGGTGAAAAAGCTTTAACAGTGGGAGATCTGATTTTAAACAGGACATCAAGCAGGGATGATATACCTGCCTCTGTGATGACGGAATCCGGCTATCACATTTTGGAGACGTTAAGTATAGGCTACCTATTGAGACATTCCGTCTTGCTTCTGGGCCCTACGTCAACAGGGAAGAGCTTCTTGATTAAATGGCTCGCTCACGTGTTGGGCTATGAGCACCTCTCATATTCCATCAACCCCTACACCTCCAAGTTTGAGATAATCGGAGGCATTAAACCTGACAGAGAAGGCAGGTTCCTCTGGCAGGACGGCATTCTTCTGAATGCGGCGAGAGATGGTCTGTGGTTGACTCTCGAAGAGATAAACCTCGCATCTTCTGAAGTGGTAGAGATAATGAATGACTATCTTATTACGGGAAGGATATCCTACTCGGCAAACGGAGAGCAGAGGGAATTGTATCCCCATCCCGACTTCAGGCTCTTTGCCACAGGAAACCCGGAAAGTTACAGCCAGAGGCAGAAACTCTCGGAGGTATTTCTATCCAGGTTCAAGATCCTCTATCAAAAAGAACTTTCTGAAGAGGAACTGTCCCAGATATTAAGTTCATTATTCAAGATTACTTCCGCCTCGGCCCTTCCCATTGCCAGATTCCACACTACCTTACAGAATCAGGCAGACAGCCGCATCATCGGCAAGGCTGAAAAAGACCCATATACATTCACCCTCAGGGACATAATAAGACTGGGGAGGAGATTGGGACCGCTCCTGGCGAATAAATCAACCGACAAGGAATACCTCAAAAAGTTTTTCCTGGAGTTCTTCAGCGTCTATATAGGCAGGTTGAGAGACAGCTCCGAAAGGGATGCAGTAGTCAGTTTATTGGACGCGCATTTCGGCTTCAGGGCTGAAGGCCTGGATCTGGAGGAAGCGCTCATGACAGCCTCTCTAAAACTGGATTCCCTGCTTGCAGCCTTAACATCTTCAAATGGAGATGAATTGATTCCCCGGCATGACGCAGCAATTGTACCTACGCCGACACAGAGGATAACCCTCTATCTCATCCTGAAAGCCCTGATAAATAACGAACCCCTTCTTGTGGCAGGAAATCCTGCCTCAGGAAAGACCACTCTCATTAGATATTTAGCCAGACAAAAAGAGACAGACCTCTACTATGTCAACCTCTCCTCCGATACAGGTCTGGAAGAACTTCTGGGCGGTTATACTCAAGACAAAAAGGGAAAATGGCATTACAGGAAAGGCCTTCTGTTCAGGGCTATGGAGGAGGGAAGCTGGCTCCTCATAGACGAAGCAAATCTGTCTCCCCTGTCCGAATATTTGAATACCCTCCTGGATTTTGGCTACGTCATTGATGCAGAGGAAAACGTGTGTCACGCCCATCCCAATTTCAGGATATTCCTGTCGATGAATCCCCCTTCCGTGCATCAATCACGAAACCTGCTGTCACCCGCCTTGAGGTCGCGGTTTACCGAGGTCTGGGTTGCGGAGTTAACCAATTTAGGAGAACTGGCCGGTTTAATAGATACCTGGAGTAGCTCACAAGAAGAGACGCATGCGTCTCAGAAGAACAAGAAGGGGAAAAAGGGGAGAGATGCACGCGATGAAAAAAATTCCGCGGACAAAAAACCGGTAAAAACCGACGCAAAAAAAGAGGATGAGGAATTTGCATCGGGCAAACGATTCACCCATTATTCGACGTGAGCACCATGCTTCCCAGAGGTGAAATAGCCCGCCGTCTCTTTGATAGTGTTTTTTATAGAGAGAAAAACGCCGTGATCGAAGAGGTTCGCATCGGCCTCGGCTATGTGGGGGTAAGGTTGGATAATCAGCGCATGGGGTTGGCGGCCCTGTTACTCCACGAGCTTCCGGCTGTCTGCTCCGTATTTTCCGATGCCGGAAAGTTGGCCGGATCAAAGGCACCTGCTCTCCTCACCAACCTCATAGAAGGGCGGGAGCCCCTGGAAAAGGCCTTAGGACTTGCTGCTGCGAATGCCGTTCTTCATACAGAATTCGGTGAGGATGAAAGAGACTCCCTCTCGATCATGGAATTAATGCCTGAAGATCATGTGGCCATGGTCGGTCTCTTCACACCGATGGTTCCGAAGATAGAAGCAACGGGAGCAAAGCTCACCGTCATTGAACGGAATCCCGCCCGCCTGGCCGTCCTCGATAAAAGGGATAGTGATAGGATATTGAAGGAATGCACTGTAGCTATTATTACGGCAACGAGTATCCTCAACGACACCCTGGAAGAAGTTCTGAATGGCTTGGGTAATCCAAGGCATGTAGCCATCCTCGGCCCCTCGACACCTCTTCTGCACGAAATTTTTCAGGGAACACCTGTCCATCACTTGGGAGGCGCCGTAGTCCGGGACACTGGGAAGGTCATGCAGATCATCTCCGAAGGCGGCGGCACACCGGCTATGCGCCCCTATCTCCGGTTCGTAAACCTGCTCGTTAAACAATAATGCAGTCAGGCAGATGCATCTTTTTATTTGAAATAAAGGAACAGGAGAGCTAAATAGGAGCTCTCTGAAAAGTAGCGTTATCGACAAAGGATTAGACTATGCCTGATTACTCGACTTACCTCCGGCGGTTTCAAAAGGGCGAAAAGGGCCTGAACCCCTATCTCGATTATTTTGAAATAACCATGGAAGAAGCGCGTGAAGGATATGCGCGTTTCCGGATGCCTTTCCGCCCGGAATACCTGCAGGCGGGCGGCTTCTTACAGGGTGGGCTTATCGTGGCCCTGGCCGATGAAGCTATTGCCCATGCCGCCATGACGGTCCTGGAACCTGCTTGCGGAATAACGACCGTTGAATTGAAATGTAATTTTCTGGCCCCGGTGAGGAAGGGTGAACTGATTGCAGAGGCAAACGTTTTTAAGAAAGGGCGTACACTGATTATCGGCGATTGTCTGGTTAAGGACGAAAATGACAGGAATGTAATTCGCTGCACTGCCACATTCTTGATGTTTTCTGACAAGAAGGACTCCGAATGATAAGCAATCATGCGATCCGTCCCTGCGAGGAAAGGGATATTGACATTATCTATGAAATTATTAACGACGCTGCACAGGCATACAGAGGAATCATTCCCACAGATAGATGGAAGGAACCGTATATGTCGAGAGATGAACTCCGGCATGAAATCGATGAAGGAGTAGAGTTCTGGGGTTATATGGAGAACGGAGAACTTCTGGGAGTCATGGGTATGCAGGACATCGAGGATGTAACGTTGATGAGACATGCATACGTGCGCACGGCCAGGAGACGCCGGGGCATCGGCGGCAGGTTGCTATCTGAACTCCGGAAGAAAGCGTCCCATCCGATCCTGATTGGCACCTGGGCATCGGCGGTCTGGGCGGTTCGTTTCTATGAGGCGCATGGCTTTTGTCTGGTCTCTCCGGAAGAAAAGGATCGCTTACTGAAACGATACTGGTCAATACCGGAACGTCAGATAGAAACATCAGTCGTTCTTGCGGAACGGCGGTCGTTCGCTATGAGGGGGGAAAACGCTTGATACCTATAGTGTCTATAGTCGGTCGATCGAATACCGGGAAGACGACATTGATCGAAAAACTAATACCGGAATTGAGGCGAAGGGGCTATCGGGTAGCTACGATCAAACACAACTTCCACGGCTTCGATATAGACCACGAGGGCAAAGACAGCTGGCGCCATAAGAAAGCGGGTGCACGCCTTACGGTCATCGCATCACCACAACGGATCGCCGTAATTGAAGACGTGAGCAAAGACTATGAATTGTCGGAATTGAGGGACCGCTATATACGTGACGTCGACATCATCCTTTCCGAAGGCTTTAAAGTAAATCCGCATCCAAAAATTGAAGTCGTCCGATCGGAAATGAAGCACGAGCCCCTCTGTTCCGCAGAAGACAATCTTATGGCCATCGTGAGTAACGAGCCCGTAGATAGAGGAGTACCCTGTCTGGACATCAATGACATCCAGGGTGTTGCCAATCTTATAGAAGATAAATTTCTGAGAGAAGGCCTGCGTAGTTAAAGCTTGCGCCAGGCATAGGATATGATGAGTTGTTGCGTGCCCTGATTTACTGGAGAGCCCAATCCTGAAATCCCTTGCTTTCCGGCACAGGGTTGTTGCCTGCGGTTGCGGCAAAGGCATAGGCTGCAAGGAGGCCGTCATGACTGAGACTGACATCAATCGCCGCGGGCTCACCGTTTATACAGATGAATGGCGGGCCCAGACCATAGGAAGTGTCTACCCGCCTGATTTCGATATTTTCCGGACATTCATCGTAATATATTGAGAGGCGCAACTTTAGGGCTTTACGCACAAATATAGATTCGTAATCATGCGAAGCTTGTGAATCAGGGCTCATGCGGTCCACATGCCAAACGAGTGCATCTATCTCATCCAGTGTTGACGTCGTTCCGATACAATGGACATAGTCGGAAGTTATGAAAACCTTGATCTGAATTCTGCCATATGGCGTATCGACGAATCCTGTAAGGGTATCGCTTGCAGGAGAAAGTCGAACTGATTCTTCCACGCAATCGAGACTTACTTCATATAACCGGGGGACGGAAGTGGCAGAAGGATCATGCTTCTTGACAAGCTTGTACGCCGTCTCCTTGCCGGCCCAAAGCGCCCACAAGACGGCGTCCTGGTTTTCAGCACGGGATATTAATTCTTGTTCATGGGGTGTGAAGACGCGGTTAATGAATCGCGTATTCCGACCCTTCCCCATATTGTGTGGATCGGTCAGATCCACAATATCGTTGCCTATGCGAATCAAAATAACCTTTCTCCATTTGTGCCATATGTTTGATGATCTGCTCTGCGTAGTGGCGCTGAGCCCTGAGTCCGTTTTCTTTTGTCAGTTCGGGCTGGAAGACTTCCACATTCACCGTAAAACGCTCGCGAAATCTGGGAATAAAGCCGTAAGCATGCTGGCTATCACCTCGCATATAGATGAACATTACCTTGCAATTTTCAAAATCTTTGATGAACCGGCCCACACCGTAAGAAAAGCTCTCGGTATTCACTCGGCCGGTCCGGGAGCGCCCTCCTTCAGGAAAAATTAGTAGAGGCTGTTTCCATTCCAGAAGAGAGTTGCATTTATCAAGGGTTTTTTTCATCTCTTCACGATTGCCGCCCCGATTGATGGGGATGCACTTGGCCAGGTAGCATAAGACTGCCATGATGATATTCCGCTGGAAATTGTTTCTTTCCGGCAAATTCCACGGCAGCTCACGATAATGCAGTAAATTACGTGTGAAAGAAAATGCCGCATATGTAATGATCATGGAATCAATCATTGTGAGATGATTTGCGCAGATGATCCACGGCCCTTCGTAGCTCCTGAAATGACGGGAGCACTCCTCCCTGATCTTCAGTATATTCCTCACCCTGTAGCCCATCAGCCAGATGACTGCAAAATAAAGCGGGGCAATGACAAAAATAGCAATCTGTCCGAGGATGTATTGAATCAGCAGAGGACCCTGGAGCATCAACTTCTTCTTCATGACTGCCCTTATCCTAATTTGCTCTTGATGATCGCCACGGCATCTCCGACTGTCCCGATCTTATCGGCCTCGTCATCTTCGACGGTGATGCCGAATGTGTCTTCACACTTTATGATGACATCTACCAGCCTGGCGGAATTGACCTTCAAGTCATTCAAAATGTGAGTATCCTTTGTCGCCTTGTCTAACAGGCTCGGGTCCTTTGTGTAAGCCCTGAGGATATCGACCATTTTATTAAAGATTGTCTGTTCGTCCATTTCTTAATAGCTCCTTTGATTATTATTCCATCTCTTAAAGAGTAAACAGCTGTTAACATCACCGAAGCCGAAGCCGGCCTTGGCGATAATATTTAATTCAGGATAGTCCATGCATTTCTGAGGCACCTTATCTGCAAATTCAGCAATATCGGGGTGTATGTCCTCGCAATTGACGGAAGGATGGAGGAAACCCTTGTATAACTGCAGTACGACGGCAACGCTCTCTATGGCGCCCGCTGCCCCCAGACAATGCCCCACCATAGATTTTGTGGAATTGATGTAGGGAAAATTAGCGGGGCCTCGTTCGAGGGCTTGAGACCAGTTCTTCACTTCATAAGGGTCGGCAAAGGTTGCCGTTAAGTGGCCGTTAATTGCGTCTATATCACCCGGCACAATACAAGCGTCAGATATGGCGGCCTTGATGCATCGTTTGACGCCCTCGGGATTCGGTGCGGTTATGGAACCGCCCATGCGATGCCCCCCACAATTAACAGCACCTCCGAGAACTTCAGCATAAATCCTCGCTCCACGTTCCAGGGCGGATTCCAGATCTTCAAGCACCAGAATTCCGGCGCCCGACCCGGGGACAAAACCGCATGCCGTGGCGCTCATGGGCCGTGAAGCAGCCTCCGGGTGATCATTAAATTTCTTGCAGATGACACGCATGGCCTCGAATCCGGCCCAGATAAAGGGGGAGTGGCCTTCGGAACCACCGGCTAAAACCCTCCTGGTAAGACCGTTCCGTATTCTCCACATCCCTTCAACAATCGCCTCATTCCCGGTGCTGCAGGCAGATGAATTTGAAGTCACCTGATTTCCCAGGGCCAGCAGGCCGGCGATACTCGCACTTGTTCCGCTATTCATGACTTGCTCTACTATCCGGCTTCCCATGCGGCGCACTTTCCCTTGGGAGACCATTGGCACGAGAGTGTTTGTAATTGTATCCATGCCGCCGATGCCGGAGCCGACAATCACGCCTGTATCCCAGTCCACAGTATCATCGTGAATGCCAGGAATGTTGAAACCTGCGTCCGTCCATGCGTCTACCGCAGAAACAGAGGCGTATCCTATGTTCTCGTTCATCGACAACAATGTGTCTTCGTTAAAATAACTCTTGCGGATACTTTCAAAGTCCTGGGGGGCAGCGCCGATCTGGCAGGAAAAATTCAAATCCTTAAGTTCGGGAAAGAACCGGACACCGGAGCGGCCTTGACGCAGGGCCTCTTCAAAATTTACCAGACCATGAGCATTAGGGGCTGCTATTCCCATCCCCGTTATTACAACTCTTCTTTTCAACTAAAGTAGACCTCCATAGAAATCATTAAGCGCTAAATCCGGGAAGGTACTCCCTTCCCGGCAAGTATACCGAAACTCACCGTCTCACCATTTTCTCTTTCCATGGAAACCTTCATTTTCAGGTTTCCCATGCGAAAATAGACCTTGTGCCCTTTAACGATCACTCTCTCACCGGGATGCACGACCCCCGTAAACTCCACCCCTTCGGCAAGGGTAAATAGTGTTGTCAACTTTTTTGCGTCCTCCACCGTTTTATGCATCTGCCTCATGTGAAGATAAAGGCCGAAGGCAACAACTCCCGTCTGTGCCATGGCTTCAATGAGAATGACACCCGGCGTGATCGGTTGGCCGGGGAAGTGTCCTTTATAGAAATACTCATCCTCACGAAACCGGTATGTGCCCACAATGTGCTCATCATCAAGCTCCAATATATCGTCGATAAAGCGAAAGGGATGCTCATGGGGAACACTATTTAGAATCCTTATCATCGTTTCCCGATCAGCCGCCATAAAGCCCACCATTCACATGGATAACGCTTCCAGACATATAGGATCCCCTTGTTGCGAGAAAAGCTACCACCTCAGCCACCTCCTCGGGGCGTCCTATGCGGCCCAGGGTAATATTGTCGAGGATATTCTTTTGCACATTGACGGGAAGATTTTGTGTCATCTCTGTCTCAATGAATCCCGGGGCAACGGAATTAACGAGGATATTCCTTCCCGCCAGTTCTTTCGATAGAGACTTCGTAAAAGCATCGAGGGCCGCCTTTTCCATGGTGTAAGGGATCTGGCCGGCATTGCCGGTGTGTCCCACGACACTGGATATATTGATGATGCGGCCTCCTCTCTGACGAAGCATGAAGAGGCGGATTATGCGTTTAGTCAGATACCATATGCCGCGCATCAAGGCCCGCTGGGCATCGAATTGCTCAATCTTCATGCTAACGATATCGGCATTGAGAGACAGTCCGGCATTATTGACAAGGACATCCACGCGGCCCGCTTCCTCTTTAACCTTGTTGACCAGGGCTTCTACCTGTTCGATATCTGCCAGATCAGCCTGAAGAAGAAAGCCGTCACCTGCCTCAGAGAGTAAATGTCTTGCCTGTTCCTCGCTGCTCCGGTAGTGAATGCCCACCCGAAATCCTTCTCCGGACAGCGCCCGGCAACAAGCCGCGCCTATTCCTCTTCCACCACCCGTTACAATGGCAACTGGTTTCTCGCTCATTAGCCGCTCCTCATTATGCCGCCGATCGAGTTTACGGATCGTTTCGGATAGTCGGGATAGATGATCCTTTTAAAAACTCCGGTGCGGGCATCTTTGATATGGGCGATCAGTTCATTGTCAACGAAAACTTTGCCGTCTCCGATTGCAATGCTGGCGCCTGAGTCCTTCAACTGGGCGAAGCGTCTCACTTCAATATCGTAACGGACGCATTTATTGTAAGGGCGTATCTGACCGCTGAAAGTAATCTCACCGCAGCCCAGGGCCCTGCCGGCGCCTAAGGCGCCGCGCCAGACACAGTAAAAACCCAGAAGCTGCCAGACTGCATCTACACATAAGCAACCCGGCTGAACCGGGTCCCCAGGCATGTGGCACTGAAAATACCAGGCATCCAGCCTGATGTCCTGTTCGGCTGCGATCGAACCTTGTCTGCCGACGGTACTAAATGAGAGTACCCGATCTACCATGAGAAAGGGAGGCGCCGGTAAACGGGCCTCAAAATTTGCAGGGGGGTCATCTACCAGTGTACCGTAGGAAAAAGCGATCAGTTCCTCCAGCCCGAAGCTTTGACATTCTCTGAATTCCGCATACTTCATGATTATTCCTCTATCTGTAAGATCATATGGACCCAGGACAATCCCGCCCCGACAATGGCAATGGCCACATTATCGCCCGGCCGAAAATCATTCCAGCGTTGGCTAAGAACGGCCGGCGCTCCGGAGCAGCCGGTGTTGCCAAAAAATTCTACATTGTGCCAATGATTATTATCTGTAATTTGAGAACGTTCGCAGACAGTTTGCAGCATACCCATATTGGCCTGATGACCGATAAAGATGAAGCGATTGCCATTGAGGGCATAGGTCTTTTGCAGCATGCGGATAGACTCTGTTGTCTTTCGAATGGCAAAGCCCTGAACGGCGTTCCCGTCCTGCCGGAAGTAACCCATGCGGGGTATCCCCACCTTATCCCAGTCTGATGGTTTCGTTTCATAAGCGCATGCAGTGAAGAATTTGCGTGATGGCACCGTGGCAGATACAACGGCCGCAGAACTGCCGTCACCGAAAAGTACCGCAGACTTCCGATCAGTGTAGTCTACGCAGCGAGTGAGATTTTCCGGATTGACTAGGAGCACAAAGGGCGGCAGCGCCGCGGGCCTCATGAGGCTGACAAAATGCACCTGAGTACCAAAACTGGTGCAGGCGGAATTCACGTCGAAACAGGGCACATCGATTCCCAGTTCCGCAGCTACGGTTGAGGCTTCCGCAGGTGATACATTATCTGCGGCCGAGCTGCCGGAAATGACAAGTCCGATATCTTCTTTCTTGATTCCGGCGCGGTCAATGGCCATCCGTGCGGCAGAGGCGCCCGTTTGCGCGTTATTGTAAAGACCTGCCGCGAAAGCTTCTCTCGGGTTCCTGTTTTTTGTCTCCTTTATATAGTCCAAAGGGAGCACGGTGCGGCGTGCATGAATGCCGACCCTCTCCATGATCCATGTCTCATTTGTCCCGATATCCATCTCTTCCAGGAATCTATTGGTAATAACATTCTCTGGGTGGAAATGGCCCATACCGTGAAGATAGAGTGCACTCATACAAGCTCCCTTCCGATAATCATGTTCTGGATCTCCCGCACACCCTCGTAAATGTCGATGATGTGTGCATCCCTTGCCAGCTTGGAAATTTCATATTCCGACATGAATCCATATCCGCCGTGGAGATGAAGGCCTTCGTTGGCGCAGAACAAAGCCGCCTCTGCGGCTGCATTCTTCGCAAGGGAGGCATACATGCCCCTGTCGTCCGCTTTTTCCTGAACCTTGAAAGCCGCTTTCATCAGCGCCATATCCGCAAGTTCCACCTTTTTCCACATTTGCACCAATGTCTCTCTTGCAACTGGCAAATCACAAATTCTTTGCCCGAATTGCTTGCGATTTTTTGTGTATTCCAAAGTGAGATCCAATGCCCGTCTGGCGAGACCCACACCAATCGCCGCAACCATAGGACGCGCATAGTCAAGAACGTCGATGACGTACTTGAAACCCTGCCTCCGATCACCGATTATCTGATTGTCATTGATGACTACGTCCTCAAAGGTGACGGCGGCCGTATTTGATAAACGCTGTCCCAGCTTATCTTCCGGTTTTCCGATGATGATCTTTCCTCCTGTGGGGAGAGCTATCTCTTTGCCATGGGCGAGATGCGGATCTGAATTGTGGGAAAGTACCGGCAGGGCGGGAACAATTAAGCAGGCCATGAAATTACCCGTCGGCTTCCCGACTTTACAAAAAACGGTAAACTGCGATGCATAAGAAGCATTGGTGATGAAGCACTTACTGCCATTAAGGACATAAGTCCCATCTGCGCTCTTTTTGATGAACGTCGTCATGGCAGAATTGTCGGAACCGGCGCCTGGTTCCGTCAGGCAGAAAGAGGCCATGACAGGATTCTCGATAAAAGGGACCAAGAATAGAGTCTTCTGTTCGTCCGTACCATGCTGGGCAATAACCGTATTTGCCAGGTCATTGCACATTGCAGACGTGGAAATACCTGTATCACCATAGGACAGTTCTTTGATGATCAGAGCTGTGGATACGGGGTCAACCTCAAATCCCTTAACCGATTCAGGGATGCTCAGATTCAAAATTCCGAGGTTCCATGCCTTCTGGATAATTTCCCAGGGAAAAGTATGGTTCTTCTCTAATTCCATAACCGCTGGTATGATTCCATACCTGACAAATCTTCTAACTGTATCCACATACATCTGCTGAGTACTTGTGAGATTAAAATCCATTTCTGAAATCCTTCGTGCAAATTTTTGCCATAAATTTCTAAGGACAGAGCATTATCCGTGCCACCAGGGTGATCGACGCCCTTCCATGCACTATAATCATTTATAATTATTGACTAATATGTGATTAGCTGACTTTTCTGAGCGGCTTTCAGAAGGGGATATCCCGGGCTTGTAACGCGTAATTTACTTTGCAGTGTGAAGATGGCTACGCATCATATTATAGCGCAAAAGTAGAGACCATTACTGCTGATAGTGCGGTTTGGGAGATGTCTTCAAAGAGTGAAAGATTTATCTTGACAAGGCAAAAATATATGGAGTATCTTCCCAGCATCAAGGAACGGGTTGATTTACCAACGTCAGAAACTTTTTTCACAAAGGAGGTAAGAATCGATGAGGAAACTGCTTGCAATCATTTTATCAATTCTTTTCGTTGTGGCGGTAACGTTTACATTAGTAGGCTGCCCATCAGCGCCAGAGAAGAAACCGCCTGAGCCTGCCAAGAAAGAAGCGGCGGCCCCGGCCCCAGCTCCTGCCCCAGCACCGGCTCCAGGAGCGCCAGCGGCCCCACCAGCGCCACCGGCACCTGCACCAGCAGCCCCTGCGCATAAGTAGCATTGATAAAAGCTTGAAGGAAAAAAGCGGCCGAGCATGTTAGAAGCATGCTCGGCCTGTTTTTTGTCCCTGGGTTTAGGCATCGCTTCCTCGTCTCTCTTGACATCCTCGTTTTTTATCTATATCTTCATGTCCGTCTAGTTAAAGGTCGAACAAAGCTAATTGGTTAGGACTGGAGTCTTCGTTTTCTGCGCATTTTTGGGAATCTAAGTTTGTAAGCAGTTGAATAAGTGAAGCTTTTTCGAACAGCGTTACACTGAAAATCTGTAAATTTGTGTAGAGGCTGAGGACCAAATTCAGGCGTTTTTTTAACGATAGCAACGAGCATATAGATTGAAATGGCAGCCCAGATTTGGGTCTTCACGGCATTTGCCGAAGTGCCATAGAACGATTTAATTCGAAGATGCTGTTTGATCCATTTGAAAAAGATTTCGATTTGCCATCGGCATTTATAAAGCATGGCGATGGTCAATGCGGGAAGAAGGAAATTACTGGTCAGGAAGACAAGGAGTTTGCCTTTTTCGGCATCTAAATATTTCACACGCCTGAGCTTATCGGGATAACTTTCCAGGGATTTGGGAGTTATCAGCATGACGGCCTGGTTGTATTGTAGGCCGGTGGATTTATCGATGGGGAGGGAGTAGATTCTTTGCACATTGAGATTTCGCTTAGCCCTGATGACAAAGAAGGATAGCAGTTGCGCCAGGACATAAAGGCGTTCAAAGTTCAGATAGCCGCGATCCATGACGTAAAAAGAGCCAGGTTCTGGAATCTAGACGTCAAGGATATTGACATTATGGACTTTCCCATCGGTGATTTCGATGAATGACGGGATGCTGCCTCTCAAATCCATAAGGGTATGCATCTTAATGGCAGCCTTGTTTTTCGGAAGGTTGCCCAAGGAAAAAGTGATAGACAAAGATCGATTGTTGTTGAATCAAGGGCATAAGATGTATAGTCCAGTTCTACGCCAAAATCTTCATGGGCATACAGGATTCTGGCTTCATGAATAAGGATGGAACAGAAATCGGCATAGATCCTCCAATCCAGGTTCTCATTGGCAATCGTAATGCGGGAGATATTGCCTCTTATGCCCAAATGGTACAGTTTTTCCTGTCTGGAACGTAAGCGGGCTTCAATATCCCGGAGGCTTTCCCGGTATGTCAGTTGAGCAAACGCCATACACAAGAATTGATCAAACCAATAAAAAGGTCTTCACTTGATGATTGCCTTTGTATCGATCAACGCACTTTCGGAATTCATACATGGGCAGGTAATCCATGATTTGTGAAAAGACTGTTTGACCTGTGTACATAGTCCACCCCCTCTGCAGCATAGGGATGGCTATATTGTGAAATAATTTTCAAGTCGATAAAAAGAAAAAATGCGTCTATGTAATCGGTATTTTTAATCATTTTACAACATTTTTTCACGTGTTTTGGACAGTAATGCTATATCTTCATTCATATATCACTAATTTAAGAAAATAATTCTTTATGGAAACCTTTACATTAGCGACGGTCAGTCTGATAATTTCTCTTGCCCTGATTATAAATAAAAAAAAAGTTCCTACCCATCTGACTTTTGCTTCCCTTTGTCTCGCCATCTTTTTCCATAAGAGTGGTGCCTTTTTCGATGAAATTTTTACCGGTCATCTCTGGAAAATTATAGAATACGCGGGGTTGATAGCTATTCCTCCCTGTTCGGTAAGATTCATCCGTTCTCTCCTTCGCGAACAGACCTTCTTGATAAGAAGAGATGTCATATCCGCCACAATTTTCAGTTTTGTCCTTGCCATTACAGTTTTCTCCCCGCTTTACGGCTGGCCATACCTGAAAACTTTCCTCTTAATATATGCCGGCGCCGCACTTTCTGTCTGTTATATCGCCCTTATCCTTTATATTAGAAATAGGCCGGTAGGTGTCGAGAGAACCCGGATGGTGTATCTGGCCTTTGCCTGTGGGGCAACCTCAGTCCTCAGCGCATTTGATATATTCTACTATTACGGATTTTCTTATCCGCCCATATCCAACCTCTTCATTGCAATCCTGCTTTATTTTGTTCTGATTCTTATTACACACCCCCATCTGCCGGAGTTACATGAACTCATGGGAAGGGCCCTCGTACTCTCTATCATCACTCTTTTTGCGGCTATTGCATTTACCCTCATAGTTGGCTTGTTCGGAAAGGGCGAAACGCCTCCCTTCACCCATATATTGTTGGCGTCTCTAATAATTGTTATCGCCATCGAACCTTTCAAACTCGTCTTAAAGATGATGTTCAGTTATTTTTACCCGGAAGGCAAAGATGTATTCACATCCCTTTATGCCTTCGATGAAATGCTGGAGAAAGAGAAATCTCTCCTCCTCGAGGAAATGGCACCCGTTTTGGCTCATGAAATACGAAATCCTTTGGGTTCCATCAAAGGCGCCGCCCAGTACCTTAGATCGGAATTGAGCGTTGGCGATCATCAGAGGCTATTAGACGTCATAATAGAAGAAGTAGATCGGTTGAACAGCGTTGTATCTCAGTTTCTCAATTACGCCAAACCGTATACCCTTAAAGTGAAGATACAGGATGTTAATCAGGTTATTGAGAAGGCGATATCAGTCATCAAAGCGAGCCCGCGTTCAGATAATGTCGTTATTGAAAAAGAACTGCGTCCTGATTTACCCCTCATCGATGTGGATGCGGAACAGCTGGTTCAGGTAATTCTGAATATAGCATTCAACGCCATAGAGGCAATGCAGGAGGGCGGGACCCTGATTTTCAGGACGTCCAAGATCAGCAGTGGTGATGGCGAGGCGATAGGCATATCCATCAGGGATACGGGAAAAGGAATCAAAAAAGAGGAAATGAAAAATATTTTCAAACCGTTTTTCACAACCAAGGAACGGGGAGTCGGTCTTGGCCTTGCCATCAGCCAGAAGATAATCAAGAATCATGGCGGCCATATCAAAGTTAAATCCATTCCTCTCCAGGGTAGCATATTTTATATCAGGCTGGGTGTCACTCTCCGAGAATGGTGAGATAAAGACGGTAAGGAATTATAGGGAATACTATGACAGAAAAAATACTGGTCGTTGATGATGAGCTCAATATGCGGCTGGTCTTGAAGGCTCTGCTGAATAAGGAAGGCTATGACGTGGCCACGGCAGCGGATGGAATCGAGGCCTTGAAGATCCTCAAGAGCGGCGGTGTACAAGTCGTCGTTACTGATCTAAGAATGCCGAAACTCGACGGAGTTGGTCTCCTGGAGCGGGTGATACGTGAATATCCGTCTACGCCTGTTATCATTATCACCGCTCACGGAACAATTGCCACGGCAGTGGACGCATTGAAAAAGGGCGCCTTCGATTATATCACCAAACCCTTTGAACGGGATGAATTGAAAAATATAATCCATAAAGCCATTAGGACCAGAAGGCTCAATGAGGAAGAACTCCTCGTCAGCCCCGATGATATAGATCGGCAAGGAATAATCGGTACCAGTGAACCCATGTTGAAAATCTATGATACGATCAAGAGAGTGGCGCCGACGACGACAACCGTGCTCATATCGGGGGAAACGGGCACCGGCAAAGATCTCATAGCCTATGCGATTCACAGAAACAGCCCGCGCAGGGATAATCCATTTGTCAAGATTAACTGTGCCGCCATTGCGGAAAATCTCATAGAAAGTGAATTGTTCGGGTATGAAAAGGGGGCTTTCACGGGAGCAGTGTCCACGAAGCCCGGGAGGTTTGAATTGGCGGAGAAGGGGACCCTCTTTCTCGACGAAGTGGGAGAAATTCCCAGGGACATGCAGGTGAAGCTCCTCCGGGTTATCCAGGATCATGAATTCGAGCGGGTCGGCGGGCTGCGCACGATTAGAGTGGATGTAAGGTTGATTGCGGCGACGAACAGGAATCTCCTCCAGGACGTGAAAGACGGCAGGTTCAGAGAAGATCTTTACTACAGGCTCAATGTCTTTCCCACACACCTCCCTCCCCTGCGGGAAAGAAGAGAGGATATTCTTCCCCTTACCGATTTTTTTATCGAGAAATTCAACGGCAAGTTAGAAAGAGAGGTCAAGCATATCGATTCGCGTGTGAAAGATGTGCTTGTCAGTTATGACTGGCCCGGCAACATCAGAGAACTGGAAAATTTCATAGAGCGTATTGTTCTCATGGCTGGCGGAAACACGATTACCTTCGAAGATATTCCGCCCGAATGGAAATCAGCGGCCGAAGCGATTTCCGTCTCTCAGCGGGTCGGTCAGAAGATGCCTTTCAAAGATTTCGTGAAGGGCCACATGGAAGAGGTGGAGAAACAGAGCATAATACAGTGCCTGGAGGAGGTGGGCGGTAATGTCACGAAAGCGGCTCAGCGTCTCGGTCTCAGCAGAAAGGGTCTGCAATTGAAGATGATAAAATATAATCTTCGCAAGTAAAGAAGCATGAACGGCAAGTAGGGATACCTATCACCTAAAAAATTTGTATAGGGAGATATGGAAACACGGATCTTTACAAAGAAGGATATTGAAAAGGTGTTAACGCCGTCAGTAGCCAACAAGACCGTTGAGAAGGCATTCAAGGCGGGGCCTCTGAAATAGGATTTGGCCGAATCGATCCCGAGCGAGTGAAGCGAGTCAAGGGGCCTTGGGCTCAGTCTCCGGTTCTTTCCAGGTGACTGGCCCTCATGCCGATGAGTCGCACTCTCTTCTTGAGTTCAACCCTCTTGAGAGATGCGAAGGCCACTTTCCTTATCTCTTCTTCTCTGTCCGTCGCATGCGGGATTGTTGTGGCTCGCGTGACTGTTTCGAAATCGCTGAACCGGACCTTTACTGTGACTGTCCGCGCTTTGAATTTGCTGTCTTTCATGTCTGTGACAACATCCCTCGTCAGGTCCGCCAGTGTCTTGGCTATGAACTGCCAGTTTGTTATGTCCTTCTGGAATGTCGTTTCCCTGCTTATGGATTTGGGTTCCCAGTCGGTGATCAGAGGGCTCTCGTCAATCCCCCGAGAGGCATGATAGAGATAATGTCCATAAGATGAGCCGAAGCTGTCGACTAGTGTTTCCAGGTGTAGAGAGGTGAGCGCTCCTACAGTTTCGATGCCCATGTCCTTCAGGTGTTTTTCTGTCTTTGGCCCGATCCCCCAGAGTTTCCTCACGGGCAGCGGGTTGAGGATGCGTAGAACATCCTCCGGCATGATTATGGTGAGGCCGTCCGGTTTATCCATGTCCGATGCGATCTTGGCAAGAAGTTTGTTCGGGGCGATGCCAATAGAGCACGTCAATCCCGTCTCATCTTTTATTTCTTTTTTAATTCGTTGCGAGATGTCTTCCGAAGCTTTATCGATCGCCGATATATCGAGGAACGCCTCATCAATGCCGACATCTTCAATGGCAGGCGTGAGACTCCTGAGGATGATCTTCACCTTCTGTGATTCCCTTGAATATGCTTCATAATCGACAGGAAGAAAAATGGCTTGGGGACAGAGACTGTAAGCCGTCTTTAAAGGCATGGCAGAGTGTATGCCGAACTTTCTCGCTTCGTAAGAAGCGGTGGCTACGACCCCTCTTTTGGTTGGGTCACCGCTGCCCCCTATTACCACAGGCGTGCCAAGTAACGCGGGCTGCCTTTTCTGCTCCACTGCCGCGAAAAAGGCGTCCATGTCGATATGCAGGATTAGTCTCAAGGATAATTGCTCGGATTATTGTTCAAAACCGTCTCCAGCGGCGAACACCCGGTTGTACAGAGATGCGAAGCCGTCCTTGCCGGTTGCGAGCATCAGTGCCAACGGCATCGATTTTTTGCCCAGCTTCACCATCTCTGCTGCCGTTTTTCTTATGTCCCATTGGGCGTGCGAATCCGCGCGGAGGCGGGCGATGTGGTACAGCTCCCTCACATTAATTTTCATGGAGACGCGCCTGCGATGGGCGTTGGTGAGGATATAGCCCGCAGCAAGCGGGGAGAGCCCTTTAATCCGCTCATATGTCTTTTCGGTTTCGATTAAGATTCCCATGAAGGTTTTGTTCATGCCGATTTCCGATACGGTGGGCGGAACTGTTACGCCGAGGGCGGGATCATAATCCTGACAGGTTATAGTTGCCATACGGTGGCGCTTCATCTGGGCAAAGCAGCTTGCGCTGATGAGCAGTTCAAAATGGAGTTCCGCATTTTCGAATTCACGCAGGACCGGATCGTAGGACTTAATGTGCTTGAATGCTGTCCTCATGAGAGACTCTTTTTCGCGTCTATCCATGGAAGAAACCATTTGCAGGCACCGGGACATCGGGAAGTCAGACGATGAATGTATCAGCGAGGCCATGATTCTGTCATCCCCATCGGGAGTAGCATATACAAGGGAAACGTATTGTCTTTTCAGTTCCGCCCGTGTCGTTGCAGCCTTATGTTTCTTTTGCCGCATCAGTGCAGACACCTCGTCCTCTAGATTCCGCCTCGTTTGACGGTCGTGGTCCGTGGCCTCTGTGTAGCGGATCAGAGAGGGGGCGGTATCTTTCGTTGCTTCATAGAGCTTGCGACTATACTCCTTTGCCTCGGCTATCGGATGGGCGGCAAGGCGGCGGAGCATGAGTTCGAGATTCCTCGCATTGATGGTCATTCCCAACTGCGTCTCAGTGGCAAGGGAAATGGCGTAGCGGGCGTCTTCCTTGGCCCAGCCTTCCAGCATGGAGCGGTTGGCAGAGTCCATTGCGAGGTCCTTGTGCTTTTCAAATATGTGGGACTTCAATTTTTCAAAGAGTTCGTGGTACAACCTGTTCTGCTTACGGATGATGTCTACAAAGGGCCCTTCCATGGGGGTTCCACGGATTTCTTTGGGGATGACGAAATCATTTTTCAGCCTCACGTAGCGCTGCGATTTTTCCGTATAAGAACACAGGCGAAATTTTTCTATTTCCTCCACAAGCAGCCGGGAAACGCCGAGAACGTCGATATTGAAGACGGCATGCTCGGCTACGGAGCTGTGTCCCATCTCAAAGACAATATTCTTGTTGGACTGCCGCGCCCTTTCCAGCTCCCGCCTGGCAGCGGAGCGCAATTCGTCGACCGGTTTGGGACTGCGGCTGATCCGGGCGTAGGCGGCGGAGATCGTCTCCGGTGTGAGATCCTGCGCATCCGGCCGCAGTTTTTGAAAATCCCGGATTGTTTCAAAATCGAGATTGTAGCCTGCGAGGATAATTTTCATAAGATTGATGCCCTTACCATTTAACGAGTTCAACATGGGACAGCGTCCGCCCCAGGAATCCTTCGCCGATCGTCTGGAAGTGATAGGGCACGTCGGTGACAAAGAACCGGTATTCCGGCTGCATGCGCTTGTGGTTTCCAAGATGCCTCTCGGCGAGCAGCTGCGCCGTTATATCCGCCATAGCTTCAGCGGAGTCCACGAGATGAATATCCGGCCCTGCGATCTCCTGCAGAAGAGGCTTGATCAATGGATAGTGGGTACATCCCAACACAAGGGTATCGACATGCTCAGCCAAAACCGGCCGTAAGTACTCCTGGGCGGTAAGCCGGGTGACAGGGTGATTCCACCATCCCTCTTCGACCAGAGGCACAAACAGGGGGCAGGCCTGGGAGAAGACCCGGATGCCTGGGTCATGCTGGTGAATGGCACGGGCATAGGCATTGCTGTTTATGGTTGCCGGCGTGCCAATGACACCGATACACCTGCTGTGCGTTTCTGCTGCTGCTTTGCGGGCTCCTGCATCGATTACGTCGAGGACGGGAACAGGAGAAATGCCTTTGACGGCGTGATTGGCGACGGCGGCCATTGTGTTGCACGCGACAATGAGCAGTTTCACATCTTTTTGCAGCAAGAAATCTGTGATCTCCGTGGCGTATTGCGTGATCGTTTCCGGTGATTTCACGCCGTATGGCACCCGTGCCGTATCACCGAAATAGATGATGTTTTCGAAAGGCAGGCGTTCCATGAGGGCGCGAACGACCGTCAGTCCCCCGATACCGGAATCAAACACTCCGATGGGATGGCTGGATATTGATTGCATGAGAAATCCTTTTTTAGTTGAAACGGTTTCCTATTTAACACAGCCTCCGGGAAAATCAAAGTCAAGAATTGCGCTCTCCAAATAAGCTTTCTGTTGAAATTATCGCATAAATAAGATATTTTCCCAGAAACCATTTCGCTTGGAAAATAAATTCTCTCTTATATCGGGATTTTCATGCGCGCTTCAAAAGTCCAGAACACACTTTTTTTTACTATTATGATCTTTGTCTTTCTTCTGTTCCTCTATTTGCTTGCGCCTTTCTTTTTTCCCATTTTCTGGGCGGCTGTCATTTCAAATATTTTCAGTCCCTTCTACAAATATCTCAACAGGAAATTGCATAATCCCAGTGCGGCGGCCGCCATTATTTTTCTGGTTGTCGCTGTAATTATAATACTGCCGGGAAGCATTATCGGCAGTGTGTTATTTGGGGAGTCCATGCGTATGTATGAATCCCTCGATGCGGATGGCGGCAATATAGACAATATTGTAAAGGGTATTACGAGTATAGTAAAAGATAACGAGTATGTGGCCCGATTGCATATCAATGAACACTTCTGGACCGAAAAGTTTTCTGAAATCGCGAGAACTATTTCAAACTATATCTTTATCAACCTGAAGGCCCTCACGCAGAACACATTTGTTTTTATCGTTCAATTCTCTGTCATGCTCTATACACTGTTTTACTTTATTCGCGACGGCGATAAGCTTCTTGGAAAAGTTGTTCGTGTGTTTTCTCTGGGGAAGGAGAGAGAAAAAGTTCTCTACGAACGCTTTGTGACGGCGGCGAAGGCCACTTTGAAGGTGACACTTATTATCGGGGGTATTCAGGGAACGCTGGGAGGGCTTCTTTTCTGGTTCACGGGTATTCAAGGACCACTGATGTGGGGAGCTGTCATGATATTTACGGCCATTGTGCCTGTTGTCGGCTGTTCCATCATCTGGGGGCCCGCCGGCGTGATAATGCTGATAATGGGACATTTTTGGAAAGGCATCATCATTCTCGCTTTCGGCGTTCTTGTAATCAGCATGGTGGACCATTTTCTTCGTCCCATACTAATCGGAAGAGATGTGCAGATGCATCCTCTGTTGGTTTTCTTATCGACTCTGGGGGGGTTGTCGTTGTTCGGATTTTCCGGCTTCATTATCGGCCCCATCATTGCTTCCCTGCTCATGGCTATCTGGGCGATGTACGAAGAATTCTACCGGGGTACATTGTCAAGCGAATAGCGAGAAATTTCTCTGGGACTTATCGACCGCTTCCTAAACACCATCCCTGTATAGTTACCAAATGATGTGCGTGGCGACATGGATAGCTGCGGAGATCAAAGCTGCCATGGGAATCGTCAATATCCAGGCCCAGACGATATTTCCGGCCACCCCCCAGCGAACGGCGGTAAGCCTTTTTGTTGAGCCAACTCCCACGATGGCGCCAGTAACTGTGTGGGTTGTACTTACAGGGATGCCGGCCAGCGATGCACCTATAATGGAAGCAGCAGCTGCCATTTCTACACAAAAACCCCCTGCGGGTTGAAGTTTTGTTATCTTGGTGCCCATCGTCTTGACGATGCGCCATCCCCCGGACATGATTCCTAGGGAAATAACAAGGTAACATGCAATTATAACCCACGTGGGAACGAAAAATGTCGGGCCAAGCATCCCATGACTAAATAGAATCATGGCTATTACACCCATGGTTTTTTGTGCGTCATTGGAGCCATGCCCCATACAATAGATGGCTGATGAGAGTAATTGTAACCTTCGGTAAAACCTATTCGTTTTTTGCAGGGAGGAAGATTGGCTTAAATTGAACACGAGAATCATCATAGACAGGCCGAGCACCATCCCGATAGCGGGAGATAAAACAATAAAGACAGCTGTTTTTATGATACCATTCCAGACAAGAACCTTAATCCCTCCTTCCAGGACACCGGCGCCGATGAGGCCGCCGATGAGCGCGTGCGAGGAGCTGCTGGGCAGCCCGAAATACCAGGTAATAATATTCCAGGTTATAGCGCCGCCCAGGGCGGCAAGGACGATAGAGTCGTTTACAATAGCGGGATTGATGATGCCGGTACCTATGGTATTGGCTACATGGACTCCAATGAAGAAAACAGCGGCAAACTCGAAGAATGCCGCCCACAGAACAGCATATTTAGGAGGGAGAACCCTGGTCGATACAACTGTCGAAATTGCATTGGCAGAGTCATGGAAGCCGTTGAGAAAATCAAAGACCAGGGCTACAAGGATGAGAAAAGTAACAAAACCTAGGGAATCAGGCATGTTTTAGGACGATTCCTTCTATTATGTTTGAGACGTCCTCACACACATCAAGGGCTTCTTCGATACGTTCAAAGATTTCCTTCCATTTGATCAACTCGATGGCATCTTTTTCATGCTCGAAGAGATCGACCATTGCCGTTCTCAGAACAATATCGCCTTCGTTTTCGAGAGTGTTTATCTCCACGCAGGCATCGATAATCATCTTTGAATTCTTCATGTCTCTCATGGCGTAGACGATGAGTTTAACTTTGCTAATGGCTTCGTTGAGAATCTTTGCCTGATCGATAATTACTTTCGTCGGCTTCTTCACCTTATAAAGACTCATCCTGGCCGCTGACGCCTCAATCATATCCAGGATACTATCCATCTTATTTACCAGGGCATAAATGTCCTCCCTGTCCAAGGGAGTCAGGAATGACTTGTGCATCTTTTCATAAGTTCTGTGGGTGATGACATCCGCCTCATGCTCCAGCTCTTTGAGTTTGGTTATCTTTGGAAGGGGATATTCATAATTTTCAACCATACACAAAAAGAGCTTTCCCCCTTCTTCGATTTTATTGATGAGTTCCTCAAATAGATCGTAAAATTTTTCTTGTTTGGGAATGAGTCGCATCTATCCTCCGCAACGATTCGAGAGTGCTTCTGTGTGTTATTATGCACCATCCCTTAACGATTTGCCATTTCTTAAGGGAAATTATGAGCGAATGCTATCTACAGGATTAGCGCTAAAAAAGCAACTGTTTTTGGCCGTTAATATCAGGGCAGTCGCGACGGGGATGTCTTTGGACGGATGGCCTTTGATTATACTATCTTATCGTGTCTCGGTGCAAAAAATCAGGGGGATATTGCATCTCGAATAATCCGTTCAATCGCCTGGACGAAGCTTAAACCCGATCGCTCGAGAGCGGCATAAAATCCCCCATCCGGAGACAGGCACGGATTTGTATTTACTTCCAGCACCCACGGCTTTCCTGTATTGTCGATGCGGAAATCTACCCTCGCGTATCCTCGCAGGCCAAACACCCGCCAGCACTGAAGAGCCAAATCCTTCAATCGGAGAAGCAAAGGCGCGTCCTCCTTCGGAAAATCGAAACACCGGGGTGTATGATGATATTCAAAGGAGTCTTCGACCCATTTGGAAAGGTAGTCAACTACCTTGACCTTGTCCGGCGGGAAATCGTCAAAGCGAATCTCAGCCGGGGAAAGGACATACGGCGCTCCATCTCCTGCGAGGAGGGAGAGATTAAATTCCCTTCCCTCAATGAACGCCTCCGCAAAACATGCCATGCTGATTTGCTTCTGCCGGGATGCCGTTGCCTCACGGAGCTGGTTAGGATCCTTTGCATGAATGATGGAATCGCTGTGTAGCCAAGTAGAGGCGTGTTCCCAGACAGCCTTGATGATATATGTGCCTTCGACAAAATGTCCGCCATAGTTCACATGGGGCATAAATAACGGAGGTGTGGCAATGCCCGCTGCATTCAATATCTGTTTGGCGAGAACCTTATTAGACGTGAGAAACATAGCTTCCGTACTTGCGCCTGTGTAGGGGATTCTTAAAAAGTCCAAAACAGACGGGGCAACGTGGATCAGGCTGCCCTGTCCAGCCATCGTTTCAACGATGTTGAAAACGAACACAGGCAGCAGGTCACGCAGCATGTGGATTATGTGGGCGACATTCAGCGAGAAGGGCATGGTGGTGGGTTCGTATCCCAGTTCCGAAATGGCGGACGACACAGCAGCGGCCTGGACGAGGGCGTCCTTTTCATCCATGCCCGCATCTTCCGGCACATCGCTGTGCAGCACGACGGCTTTCTTGGACTGTCTATCAGCGTGGTGACTCATCGCCGTTACGACAGGTGAGACAGGTATGGTAATAAGGTGACAGGGCGGGTTCAGTGATTGGGAAAACAGTATACGTGTCCTGGATGCGTTTTCGCGCCGATTCCATGATCATGTTGATGAGCTCATGATAGGTAATGCCGACAAGCTTGCAGATTATAGGGAGGTCAGAATGGTCCGGATGCAGGCCGGCTAATGGGTTAATTTCCAGAAAATGCGGCAATCCCTTTTTATCGGCACGAATGTCGACTCTGCCTGCATCTTTGCAACCGAGTCCCCGCCATGCGGCAATGGCTGTTTCCTGCACTGCTTGGGCCATGGAGTCATTGGCCAGCCGGTATTCCACAAGCTCCTCACAGTTCTCTTTGTTTATGTAGGAATAGACGCCTTTCTCCGCATCGTCTTTAAGGTGGACTTCCATGACCCCGAGTGCGACGGCGTCTTTCCCCGTTCCGACTATACCCACAGTGAACTCTCGGCCGGGAAGAAAGCGCTCGACAAGGACGGGTTGCCGGAACGTGGTTAACAGAGACCGGCAAACGAGGGACAGCTGTTTTCGGGAAGTTATCTTTGAATGGGCGTTGATGCCCTTACTGGTGCCTTCGGCAACGGGCTTCGCAAAAAGCGGAAACGGGAGCGAGACCTCGTCAATATCATTCTCTTCGTGCACAACCACAAAATCCGGCGTCGGGATGGCGAGGTCGCGTATAACATGCTTGGTCATGCCTTTATGAAGGGTGAGTGAGAGAACGAGAGGATCGGAAAAGGTGTAAGGGATGTTATAGACGTCAAGGATGGCAGGCACCTGGGCTTCTCTGCCAAGGCCTTCCATTCCTTCGGCGATGTTAAAGACTATGTCCCATCTGTCGCCGTATGCCAGCCTTTTGACCAGTGACTTGATGTTGCCTATGCGATCGGTGGTATAACCTAAATCCTGTAACGTCTGCTCAATTGCATCTATCGTATCAGCCCGATCGAACTCTGCAGCATCTTCTTCATTGTATCCCTCTGCGATATAATCATCGCGAAGGTCGTATGTAATTCCCGTCCTCAAAAGCGATACCTCAGAGATTGTCCGTTTGCGACAACTGGCAATCCGGATAACGATAGATATTGCCCTCGTAATTTCGAAGCATCAGATCATTGCCATCCCGACCAACGGCATAATCAGGTATCAGGGGAATTTTGCCGCCGCCGCCGGGGGCATCGATGACGTATGTCGGTACCGCATAGCCTGTCGTGTGCCCGCGCAGACCTTCAATGATATCGAGTCCTGCTTTTACGGGAGTACGAAAATGCGATGATCCGGGGATCGGGTCGCACTGATAGAGGTAGTAAGGTTTGACCCGTACTTTAAGAAGACCGAGAACCAGCCGCTTCATGGTTTCCACATCGTCGTTTATTTTATGGAGCAGGACCGTCTGGCTGCCGAGCGGTATACCCGCATTGGCAAGGCGGGTACATGCCTGGCTCATTTCAGGCGTCAACTCATCAGGGTGGTTCACGTGGATGCTCATCCAGAGAGGGTGAAAACGCTTTAGCATGTAAGTGAGTTTCGGAGTTATCCTCTGCGGTAGCACAACGGGTATCTTAGTGCCGATACGCAGGATCTCTATATGGGTGATTTTTCTCAGCCGGCCCAGAAGCCATTCCAGTCTTTCGTCGGAAAGAGTCAGCGGATCACCGCCGGACAAGAGCACGTCACGAATCTGAGTATTCGCTTCTATGTATTCTATGGCGCCTTCCCACGCATCAGTGCTTGACATGGCTCTGCCGTGGCTCCCGACCATGCGTGAGCGCGTGCAATACCGGCAGTACGCCGAACAGGTGTCCGTAACAAGGAAAAGGACACGATCCGGATAGCGGTGTACGATTCCCGGAACAGGGCTGTCATGCTCCTCTCCCAATGGATCATCGGCTTCCACCGCAGTACGGTGACGTTCATCGGTTACAGGCACTACCATCCGCCGCAGCGGCTGGGATGAATCGAATTCATCAAGAAGACTTGTATAATAAGGCGTGATGGCGACCGGTATTGAGCCCTCGTGATGGCTCATGGCATTCCGTTCGTCTTCCGACAGCCAGATGAATTGCGAAAGCGCATCAACATCCTTTATGCGGTTAACGTATTGCCAGTGCCAGTTGCTCCATTCGAGGGATGTTACTTCAGGATAGAAACGCTTCCGAAAAGCCCGTGTACGGGGGCTTTCCTTAAAACGAAAAACATATTGGACGCCCTTTGTCTTAATGACCGAAGGGGAAAGGAGAGTATTATATGATGATAATATGTCGTCTGTGCAATTTTCAATACCAACAAGACCTACTGAACTACCCGGAGGTTCAACCTCCTCCGTAAAAAGGGTCTCGTTTTCCATTCTGTTATCCTCCTCCGTATCCAGGGATGATAAAAAAATTCCCCTTTCTTTTTTTTGTGTAATATATTTTTTTCTGTACGCTGTTTATAAATGCTTGTCAATATTTTTTTCAATTTTTTTGAAAAAAAATTATTTTTCTTGAAACAAAAAAAATCAAAACGTAAAATGCAGAAAAAATTTATCGGCAGGAGCGTATGCCTGAACTACCCGAAGTGGAAACTTTGTGCAGACAATTGAGACAGGTGATTGCAGATAGAGAGATCCTCAGCGTGGATATCCTCGATCCCAGGTTGGGGGCTGCGGACGGACTGGTGGGAAGGAAGATCACTGCCTTTACTCGTCAGGGCAAAGCCGTGGAGATGAAGCTTGACAACGATGCGCGGCTTCTTCTTCATCTTCGCATGACGGGCAAGATGGAGTGGCAGAGCACGTCTCGGGCACTGCCTCCTCATACACGTTTCACAATTTCATTTTCTCATGGCAGGCTTCTTTGCATCGACACCCGGCGTTTTGCGACACTTGTTATCACAGCGGATGGAAGCTCTCAATCTTTCGTCAAGGAGCCGTTGCTTGATTTCCGGACCGAAAAACTGCACAAGATCGCGCGTGTGAAAAAACTTCCCGTGAAATCATTTCTGATGGATCAGCGATGGATTGCCGGTATTGGAAACATATATGCCTGTGAGATTCTCCATGAGGTATCCATGAATCCTTGGCGGCCCGTATGCGAAGTGTCCTTGCGGGAGTGGAGGAGGATTGAGAGAGCGACGAAAGAGATCCTTGAGAAAGCCATTACCTGCCGGGGCACAACTGTATCGGACTGGCGCGATCTGTTTGGCCAAAAGGGAGAGTATCAGCATGAATTAAAAGTCTATGGCCGTGAGGGACTTCCCTGCCTGCGCTGTCGCGGCAGTATTCAGCGCTTGCGCCTGAGCGGCAGAGGGACATATTTCTGCCCCTCCTGCCAGAAAAGATAATGATCTGATAACGGGAGCGAGATAATCTCTGGGAAGAAACCTATGCGGAAGAATATGATGTTTCCGAAGAAGGTCAGTTGATAAACGGCAAGAGAGCGGCCCCATCAAGTTTCAACAACGCCTCATCGCAGGCAACAAGCCCTTAGCAGCGAGAGATCACTCTAACGCTTGGCTGTTGCCAGCGTCGCACGGAGCATCCCCAGACCATTCCTGATTTCAAACGTGCCTATGTACTTGCGGATGTCATCGCTTGAGTACTTGATAATGCAGGTCGGGGTTGATTTAGCCTGATATGTATTTATGATCTTATTGAGCGCCGGATACACAGGTGACAGGGCGTACACCGCGATGGGAACGCCCTCCGCCTTCAGCGCTTTCTTGATGTCATCTTCACTCTGAGCGGCATGATTTCTTGCCAGAGAAAACAGCACCCGCCGCGCGTGGAGGACATTCTCATAATTCTTTGCCGCCTTCGCCGCATACAGATAGTACTGGGCATAGAGACGGGTTTCCTTATGAAGGGGAAGATCGACGAAGGTCACCCTCACTCCTCCTCCGGACAGGAATTCTTTCACCGCGGGGTCAAGCTCAGACTCCATGGACTGGCAAGGCGGGCAGAAGTAATCCGTGAAGATAATCAACTCGTATTTGCCGGAACCGTAAGTAGGCACAATTGATTTTTCCGCACCATACGCGGGTGTTGCAGGGCCGGAAAATGTGATGGCCACGAAACTATATCCCAGGATAACGAAAGCGAGCAGGGGTAAAGGACCCTTTGCAGCGGAAGGAAGTTCCACAGCGCCGAGGCTATAGAGGATTCGGTTTAACCAGCTTCTCTCCGGCGTGAGCTGTCTTTCGTGGTTCAGAATAAATGCTATGATAATCATGGAAGCAAAGGCCAGGCAGTAGGGACAAAACACATCCTCTCTGAACTGAAATGCGATGAGATACGCCTCAACTCCAATTCCTGATGCCAGGATGGCGCGGACGTAAGGCATTTTCCTTAAGGCGGCAAAAACGATAATCATCAGCATATACGCGATACCGATGTATGACAGGTCAATCCCGAAGATATCTCCCTGCAGGTAAGTGCATGTCGTTTCGCATGCCTTATAATAAAGCATGATTCCAATTCCTGCAGCCGCAAGGATTATTGTTATGACATTTCTCTGTGCTTTTATCTTTTCCACTTTATTTATCTTGCTGCCAGCGAGGTATAGTCCATCATGGCGTGACACTTTTCATATGAACTCTATCAATTTCACCTCACGCAATCAAGTGATGAATTATGACGCAGCCGAAAATTCGTATTCAATCCTTCTCGATCCCCGCTTTTCTTATCCACCCTGAGACCTCCTTGTTTTCCGGGATTGAGATGTCTAGGGGCATCAATGTCCACTGAAAGCGGTTGTTCCGGGAAGGAGGCTCTTTGGAACTCGACTCATCCTTTAATAAAGTCTGCTGCCTTGCTTGCTCCTTCGTCCTTTCGTACTTGAAAGGTGAGGAAGCATTGACAAAGGTCAGTTGCAGCTTTCCTGCATACATGCCATATTTGCAAGATTCAAGAATGGGTGTCTGTCCTTCCCAAAGAGGTGACTGGACATACTTGCCGTCGCGTCCGCCCAGGACGAAATGAATCTCAGGGGCCGCCCTGATGACCCCCTGCTGACTGTCCGAAGGGAGATCCGAGAGAAGTATAATGACATCCGCCTTACCGCGAAGCACGCCGATCACTTCCCGCGCCGCCCTGACCGGATCTTTCACCAGGAATTGTTTCCCTGCTTCCTTATATATATCCGTCCTGATGTTCGGAGAAAGAAGGCCGAAAAAGGCGATGCGGATCGCGCCGACCTTTTTTATGATGTATGGCTTGAAGATCGAAGTCTTTGTCGCAGGATCGACGAGATTGGAGGAGACAAGTGGAAGCCCGCGGGATGCCTCCTTGAGCAAGAAGGCCAACCCCTGCAGCAAATCCAGGGCACCCACGTTTATTGCAGTTGCTCCCATCCGCATGTATGCGCGACTGATCAGCCTTGCCTTTATGATGGAGTGCTTCTGAATGGTGCCTGCCCACCCATCTGTGAAGAGATTGCCGGAATCGACGACCAGACGCGACCTGTCTTCACCGTTTAGCTTTTCCACGAGGGATACCCGCCTGGCGAGACCGCCAAGCACCCTCTCGCCTCAGGTAGGACAAGGGAACAGATGGCCCTGCACATTGCTGCTTTGAATTACCGTCAGTTGTATTGCATCGGCAAATGCATCTGTAAAAGGGAAGGTATGGAGGGTGCAGAGAAGAACCGTGGACGCTATGATGAAAGTTCGCGCATGACTGAATAAGCCGCTATATTTATCACAAACCTTCATTCTCTAAACTCATTGACAGTATCAGATAATTGGATATCCATGCTTGATGACACAGCGTCGTTGTGCCGCATCCCCAGGGCCGCACAGCTATCAGGAAGAAATGCTGCTCTGCATGAGGAACAAGGTATTCACTCTCCTTCTTCCGGCTCTGAGTGAGGGACATTTACAGGGCAGGAGAGAATTCCTGTCGCCGGACATGACATTGCCTCAAATTGCAAAACGGGATGATCGATGGAAAAACGACAAAGGAGTTCGTGTCGTATCTTTGCGGCAATGTTATCGACCTTGCTCAACATCTGGTCCTCGACGACGACGTGGGCACTGAGGGCGACGCCTTCAGTTGCAATGTTCCACACGTGGAGATGGTGAATCTTCTCCACGCCAGGCACAGCTTCCATCTCCTTTTGTATGGCATGAAGATCGATACCTAAGGGTGTGGCATTCATGAGGATCCCAAAAGCGTTCTTCAAAATGTCCCACCCGCTGTACAGGATCAAGATCACAATTACCCAGGATACGACGGGATCGAGCCAGTACCAGGGCTTGAATATCCATATGAGACCTAGAAGAGCCACCCCAAGGGAGGTTATGGCATCGGTCAGCATGTGCAGGAAGGCGCTTCGTATATTAAGGTTGTCATGGGCTTCCGGCCGCAGCATCAATGTCGATAACATGTTTGCCAGGAAAGCTATGGAGGCGATGAGTATGACAATGTTGCCCTGTATGGGCTGCGGATTCTGGAGGCGGTGCCATCCCTCAACGGTGATAATGAGGCCCGCGCCGAAGAGCACGGCTACGTTAAAGACAGCCGCGAAGACCTCCATGCGTTTGAAGCCGAACGTATGTTTCAGCGTTGGCTCGCGCCTCCCGATGCGCAGGGCCGAATAGCTGATCAACACGGACGTAAAATCACTCAGGTTGTGGAGCGCATCGCTGATCAGTGCCATGCTTCCTGATACGATGCCGCCGTAGAGCTGAACGGCGGGGATGATCAGGTTCATGGCCATGGTGGCTATGAGCCGCTTGCTCAAGTCCAGGAATTTGAAATACTGCCTTGGATGTTTTTCCATTTTATCGGCGATGGAGCTTTATGACAACTCAGCCTTTATTATCTCCCGTCAGTCTTCACAACTCACACATAATGCTAACCGATATTGCAGTGCCTGCACAAGGAATTTATGATCTATTTTATTGTTGTCAAGCATAAAGAGCACGATTTCGTTTTCTAGCCCTGGTGAATGAGCGGCAAGCAGACCCGTTTATCCATTGACGTATCAGAAATCAGATCTTATAATAGCAAGAGAGATGTGAAGATCAAACATACACAAAAACCGTCAAAGACAGGACATGCAAATTTCTATAAGGAAGAGACGATTATGAAGAAGATATTATGTTTCTTGGTTTCGCTGATATTTCTTTTTATCTATTTCGGTCTCGAAGAGTCAGGTGCACAAGTCAAAGGAGGTAAAGATATGCAAATCAAAAGCTCAGCCTTCAAGAGTGGCGCAAGAATACCGGCAAAGTATACCTGTGACGGTGTGGATGTTTCACCCCCTCTGGAGTGGGGCAAAGTGCCGACAGGCGCGAAATATCTGGCCCTCATCTGCGATGATCCCGATGCCCCCATGGGCACGTGGGTTCATTGGGTAATCTACGACATACCGGTAAGCTCTCCAGGCCTGCCGGAGAAATTACCGCCGCTGAAAGAAGTTGCCAATGGCGCAAAGCAGGGCATGAATGATTTCCGCGCCATCGGCTACGGAGGACCCTGCCCCCCATCCGGCGAGCACCGCTATTTTTTTAAACTCTACGCCCTCGATAGTCCGACGGGCCTGAAACCCGGCGCAAATAAGGCGCAACTCCTGGCAGCCATGAAAGGGCACATACTTGCGGAAGCGGAGTTGATAGGAAAATATAAGAGGTAGCAAAAAAAGAAATGCGCGAGCCGTCCTATCTCAGACTTTACCGGGAGGGAAAGATTCAGGACCGCATTGATCGCGCGGTGGAACTGATGAGGGACTGCTCTCTCTGTCCCCGGGAATGCCATGTAGATCGGCTGTCCGGGGAGCGCTGCTTTTGTCGCACGGGGGAAAAAGCGAGAGTGGCAAGTCTGCACGCCCACTTCGGAGAAGAGGCCCCCCTTGTCGGAACGGGCGGTTCAGGCACCATCTTTTTCAAATCCTGCAACCTCCTTTGTTGCTTCTGTCAAAACTATGATATCAGCCACGATGCAGAAGGCGGTGAGGTCGAGCCGAAAGACCTGGCCGACATGATGCTGAGTCTCCAGAGGCGGGGATGTCACAATATAAACTTTGTAACACCGTCGCACGTGGTGCCGCAGATCCTTCAGGGACTTTTTATCGCAATCGAACGCGGCCTAAACGTGCCCCTCGTCTATAACACAGGCGGATACGATAAGGTTGAGACATTAAAGATTCTGGAAGACGTCTTTGATATCTATATGCCTGACTTCAAGTTCTGGGAAGCAAGGTGGTCTGAAAAATTCTGCAAGGCTCCTGATTACAGAAAAATAGCCGCAGCCGCCGTAAAGGAGATGCACCGCCAGGTGGGTGACCTGCTCATCGATGAATCGGGTATTGCAGAAAAAGGGTTGCTGGTGCGCCACTTGGTCATGCCTAACGACGTTTCAAATACGAAGGAGGTCATGACATTTCTAGCCGATAAAATTTCGGAAGATACTTATGTAAATGTGATGAATCAGTACCATCCCTGCGGAAAGGCAACGTTTGACCCCGCAATCAATCGCCGTCTTTCCAGGAAGGAGTATGTTGAAGCCGTCCGCCTGACCAGAGAATCAGGCCTTCACAGACTGGATTCCTGGCGCTGAAGAAAGAACCCGAGAGCCAATCCTTGAAATTTGCGCGTAACGAAAGATCACATCGTAACGGTCAGATTTTCTTGTTTTGCAGGTAGTCTCTCATCCCCTTGATGCTGTTGAAGGAGAAAATCCTCTCCCGGGACTGCACATCATGAGGAAGGGTGCCGTAGGTGGATAATCCCCTGTCATTTTTTAACAGGTCCGCGTAAACGCTTTCCTCGAAGGGAGCGCTTCCCATACGATGATGTTTCTCCACAGTAGCGAGCCAGTTGTCCAACTGGTTGAGCGCCGTATCAAATATATTTATTACGTCCTGCCTGTAACCGTAATGTCCGAAACATACATGGGAAACATTGAGGGAGGCCGCCCTTTCCAGCGAATTGCGGTAGGTCTCGTAGCTGAAGGGAGGCGGTGTCGCGATGCGCAGATATAGCCCCTGGTCCAGGGGATAGTTTATTCCCGCCGCTTCTCCCAGAAATAATAGATTCTCTATCTGATAGCAGAGGTGGCTCGGCGCATGACCCGGCGTTTCGAAGACGCTGATTGTGATCACGCCCGCCTCGACCGCATTCTTATAGCTGATGTTTTTTTCGGGAACCGCAGCAATTTCCCCGTACACATCTGCAACTTTTCCCAGAAAGCTGCGGGAGCCTTCCCAGAGCTTTACAGGATCGATCATGTGGCGAATCCCCTTCGGATGGCAGATGACCATGGCATCCGGGTAATTATCTATCAGGAGCCCCACGCCTCCTGCATGGTCAATGTGTATGTGCGTGAGTAGGATGTAGTCGAGCTTCTTCACATCGAGCTCCTTTAAAGCCTTAACGAGAACGGGAATGGTGGAGCGGGGACCGGGATCGACGAGGACGGTCAGGCCGTCCCGCCTGTATATCCAGCTGTTGAGGAAATTGTAAAATCCCTCTAAGGGCTGGTCCAGATCCACGATGTAAAGATTTTTCAAGGGTTCGTGTGTCGCCATTTCCCGCCTCCTTATATATAGATTTCGGTGTGTATCCCAAAACCTCCCCTCTCAACCTCTCCAGCAGGAAAGTATTGGATAATCGGTAACACTGAGTTAATATACCATATTTTCTACGAATTCGGTAGCGAGCGCATTCTCCGCAGCTTGCTGCGGAGAGCTTTAAGGCAAAGGGTGTCCGCCAAGGAAATTCAAAACCGTGGAGTTGAACTTCCCCGGTCTTTCGAAGTTCGGCATATGGCCGCACCGCTCGAATATATAAAGGTAGGAGCCTGGTATCCTTTCCTGGGCAAAATATGCATGCCCGACAGGAAAGAGGCGGTCCTCTCTCCCCCAGATAATGAGAGTCGGAATCTTTATGTTATCGAGATTATTTGTGACGGGGTCGAGGACATCCGCGCGCGCTCCCCGGATTGTCACGCAGGCGCGGAGAACCGCAAGAACAGCCTTTGCGGTTCCCTGCGAAAAGTTAAGATCGTAATAAAGGTCTATCAGGTCGTCAGTGATGACAGCCGGGTCGTGCACCAATTGTTTCAGTACAAAGGCCATTCCCGCCCGCGATGGACTTAACATTAACTCACCCAGGACGGGAATTGTAGCCAGCCGCATCGCTAAGGGTATTTCCCTGCCCAGTCCAGCGCTGTCCGCCAGCACCAGTCTCTGCACGTTGCCCGGGAACTGGAGTTGATACTGCAGGGCCACGCCGCCTCCCAAAGACATGCCGATAAAACAGGCATTATCTATGTCAAGCGCTGTCATGAAATCGTTGATGAAGGCGGCCATGTATGATGGGGAATATTTCACGTCCGGCTTGTCGGAGCGGCCGAACCCCACGAGGTCGGGGGCATAGACACGATATTCTTCGGCGAGGACTGAAATATTATGCATCCAGATATCCGCGGATGCACCGAGCCCATGGATGAGAACCACATTTGCTTCCTTATCCCCTTCGGCCCAGTAACGGGTATTGATGTCACCGATTTTGATGTATCTGTCTTGCGGCATTGTCATACTGCAGGCATATACTGCGGCATCTGTTGGGAGGGAATAACTTATGTTGCGTCAGGCACCGGAAGAATTTCCGCACGTGAAAATTAATGGCTCTGGAGCAAAGGGGATAAAGCAGTGGGGATGTTTATTTCTTTTCTAAAAGCGTCTCCAGCACGGTGTCTATGGCGAAATACTTTCTGGTCAATACCTTTCCATCCCGATTGATGAGGACCATAGCGGGTATGCCTGTAATGTCATAGGCGCGTGCCACACGTCCTTCTTCATCCAAAAGAGTTCTGTAGGGAATCTGGTTTTTTGCCGCAATCTGTGACACTCTTTTCTTGGCTTCCTCAATGTCGATACCCACTACTTCGAGTCCGCGCCGGCCGTAGGTTTCATAGATTTCTTTGTAGTGAGGTATCTCGGAACGGCAGGTAGGACACCATGTTGTGACAAAAATCAGCAGCACCGGTTTGCCCCTTGCGGCGCTGAGTTGAAAGTCTATGCCCGTTAAGTCTTTCAGGATGAAATCAGGCGCTGCAGAATCGGAGATAGTTCGCCCCCTGGTGGGCTGTTCGCTTTCGGAGCAGGAAAGCTCTGATGATAGTACGATGGCAATCAGTCCTGCGATCAGTAAAAAGAAAAGCCTGCCTCTTATCCCCACAATAAAATCCTTCATACCCAGAGCATTCCCGCCTCGATGAGAAAGTACTCTCCCACTGCCAGTAGTATCCATCCGGATATATGGCTTACTCTGGTCATCCACATGCCTGATTTTGGCAGGCTGGCCAAAAGGCCGGCGAAGGTGCCCAGTATTATAAGTAATGTTCCCATTCCAAAAGCAAAGATAAAGAAGAGGCTTGTTCCGAAGACCACACTCTGGCTGGTCGCCACAAAACTCAAGAGTACGGCAAGCACCGGGGTAGTGCAGGGACCGACGATCAGACCCGATAGGGCTCCGACAAGAAAACTCGCCACAATGCCCTTCTTTTTCGGTTGAGCTTTTGCCAAAAAGGCCGGCACGCGTATGGGTAGCACAAAGACATCAAGGATGGATAATCCCATAAGGATACAGATATTGGCTACGATAAAGTTCGTCCAGGGGCTCGCCTGTATCTGCCCGAATAGTTTGCCCGTCAAGGCGGCAATTGCGGCAAGGGTAGCATATGTGACAGACATGCCCAAAACATAGACAATGGAGAGCATTAGACCCTTCACCTTGGAACCGCTGCTGTGGGCTCCGATGAAGGCGATGGTGATGGGGGCTATCGGGTAAACACACGGGGTGAAACTCATCAAAACGCCCCCCAGATAGGCGGCCGCATACGCTAGGATAAAAGACCCGTGGAGATAAACAGACAGTCCTTCAATAAAATTTTCCATTATTTCTTTTCCGTAAAAGGCCTTGAATTCGGTAGCGAGCGCAGTCCCCGCGGCTTGCTGTGGAGAGCTTCAAATATGCCTTCGTATCAATTAAATTATCGACTGTAGTAAAATAGCATAATATACCTCCAACATCAATAATATACCGATAGAATCGCTCTTTGTCTTGCTCTGTCCCAAGAGACGTTAATCTTTGGCAACAAGGCCGCACATGAATGATATCAGTAAGGAAGATTGGCCAGGTGAAGGGGGACGGTTGGATTTACGGATGATACTTATTGCTTGCTCTGTTATCACAAAAGGTATATACAGCTAACGACTTGCAGAAAGAGGTATGAGGAGATTTTGTTTGCATGGCTAAGATGTTGAAGGATGCTCTGAAGACCATAGAGAAATACAAGAATATAACTCCCCACTACGGGGAACTTCTGGATATCCTCGGGGAAATACTAATCCTCAGGGAAGAACACAGGCGCAAGATGAAAAATGTGATCTTTCCGATAGACGAGGGGCTCATGGAGAAGAAAATATTCGGGGGATTGCCGCTGATTGATTTTGCCGGCGGCACATTTGACCTCACGGAACCGAGAGAGTACTTTACTGCGCTCCTGGAAATTGCAGAAAAGCGCGCTCCCGGTGAGACGAAAGAAGTTCTTCAGATGATTCAGGACGGGAGCTTCAATTTTGATAAAATGATTTCCGATTCTTTCAATTCAATTCAGGATGATGATATCTCTGAAGATATTGACGACGATGTAATTGATCTTGTCGATCTGTTCCTTGAAGAGAGTCTGAGGCCGGCTCTGGAAAAGGTTGTAGAGAAGTACGGGAAAAGCATTGCCAAGGCCGGATGGACCGAGGGCTATTGCCCGATCTGCGGCAAGGAGCCGAAGATTGGAGAGATAAGAGAAGAAGAGGGGAGACGGTTTCTTTTCTGTACACAGTGCGGATTCGAGTGGCGTTTCATGCGCATCAAATGCCCCTTCTGCGGCAATGAGGAACAGCAGACGCTGGCCTACTTCAGCATCGAGGGAGAGGAAAGATACCGGGTTGATGTTTGCAATGAGTGCAAGCGATATATCAAGACAGTCGATTTCAGAGAAACAGAGGAAGAAGCTAATCTCGATGTTGAGGACATAGCCACGTTGCATCTTGATATGCTTGCCAATGAAGAGGGGTACGATTAAAATCGCAGCGCGTGCGTATGTATGAATGACCGTGACATAAGTAAAGTCATTCACCTCATTGAGAAAGAGGTCGCTAAATGGGAACTCCCCATAGTATCCTCCCTGGCCGAGGAGCATAGCGGTCCCTTTCCAATCCTCATATCAACAATCCTGAGTCTGAGAACGAAGGATGAAGTAACCGCGATAGCTGCGGAACGCCTGCTGGCATTGGCCAGGACCCCGGAGGAAATGTTAAAACTCTCCGAAGGGAAAATCATCAAAGCAATTTATCCCGTCGGGTTTTACCGGATAAAGGCTAAAACGATCCTTAACATATCGAAAGAACTTATAAACCGTTTTCAATCACGGGTTCCCGACACAATCGAGCAGTTACTCACCCTGAAGGGTGTGGGCAGGAAGACGGCTAACCTTGTTGTGGCTCTTGGATATAATAAGGAGGGGTTGTGCGTTGACACACATGTCCACAGGATATCGAATCGTCTGGGCTACGTGAAGACAAAAAACCCTGAGCAAACGGAATATGCCCTGAGGGAAAAGCTGCCATCAAAATACTGGCTCCGGTATAATACTTTAATGGTTGCCTTCGGTCGGCATGTATGTGTTCCCGTCTCCCCGTTCTGCAGCAGGTGCCCTGTCTTTGCTTACTGTGACAGGGTTAACGTAGTAAGAAGCAGATAGGGTGAAATAGAGTTGCCGGGTTGCCTGCGTCCATATGTTTCTTTAACAGCTAATTTTTTGAAGCTTGAGTAAGGAGGTATGTCATGGGAGTAAAAGTTGCGATTAATGGTTTCGGCAGGGTTGGAAGGAGTCTCGTCCGTGCATGCTCGGGTTGCGAGGATATCGATATCGTTGCCGTCAATTCACGGGCTAAGCCGGAAATTCTCGTTCATCTTCTCAAATATGATTCAGTGCACGGCAAGTTCAAGGCCGATGTCTCCTTCGACGGCGGCGCAATTGTGATAGACGGAAAGAAAATCGCCATAACTACCGTCACTTCGAGCTTGGCGGACCTGCCCTGGGCGAAGCTGGGTGTCGAGATGGTCTTGGAATCAACGGGGCGATTCCGCAAGAAAGATGAAATGACCGGTCATCTCACTGCCGGAGCGAAGAAGGTGATCCTTGCAGCCCCCGGCAAGGGCGTTGACGGCACCTTTGTCATGGGAGTTAATGAAGAGCAATATAATCCCGGCAAACATCATATAGTATCTAATGCATCATGCACTACTAATTGTCTTGCGCCTGTTGCCAAGGTGCTGAACGACGAGTTCAAGATTGTCAAGGGATTCATAACAACGGCGCATGCCTATACGATGGACCAGAGGCTTCTGGACGGTTCCCATAACGACCTGCGCAGGGCTAGGGCTGCCGCTGTTTCGATTATTCCCACGTCAACGGGAGCTGCCCAGGCCGTGGGTCAGGTGATTCCGGACCTGAAGGGCAAGCTCGATGGCGTAGCGCTGCGGGTCCCCGTGCACAATGTATCAGTCGTAGACCTTGTAGTGGAAGTGTCGCGTTCTGTTACGGTAAACGAGGTGAACGGGGCGCTGAAGGCGGCATCGGAAGGCAAGCTGAAAGACATCATGGCATTTTGTGAAGAAGAGCTCGTTTCCATAGATTTTACGAGCAGCCCTTATTCGGCGATAGTTGATGCGCCGCTCACGAATGTAATCGCCGGGACCCTTGTCAAGGTGTTTGCCTGGTATGACAATGAGATGGGGTACGCGTGCAGGATGAGAGACCTTGCCATCCATATGGCCAGAAAAGGTATGGGAGCATAAAATGAGACGGCCCATTATTGCCGGCAACTGGAAGATGCACAAGACCGTCCGGGAGTCTGTTGATTTTGCGCGTCAACTGATAATTGCCTATGTCGAATCACCGGACAGACGCGTTATCGTCGCCCCGCCCTTTACATCCATTTACGCCGTTGCAGAGGTGCTCATGGGATCGGGGATTCATCTTGCTGCCCAGAATCTCCATGATAAACAGGCAGGCGCATATACGGGAGAGATATCTGCCGCAATGCTCGTAGATGCCGGGTGTGAGTACGTCATCGTAGGTCATTCAGAGCGCCGGACCATTTTTGGCGAAAAGGACGATGTCATCAACAGAAAGCTCAGAGCCGCCATTTCCTTTGATTTGAAACCCATATTCTGTATCGGCGAGACCCTTGAGGAGCGGGAGGCAGGCCGGACTTTCCTCGTTGTCGAAAGGCAGATAAAAGAGGGATTGAATAATTTCACCGCTGATGATATAAAACCTATCGTAATTGCCTATGAGCCCGTCTGGGCGATCGGCACTGGCAGGACGGCGACGCCTCAGCAGGCCCAGGAAGTGCATGCATACATTCGCGCTGTCATGGGGAAAATATATGGAAACAGTCTCGCAGGATTGCTCCATGTAATTTACGGGGGGAGCGTTAATCCCAGCACCATAGGCGGCCTTATGGTCCAGCCTGACATCGACGGCGCTCTGGTAGGGGGCGCAAGCCTCGATGTTGAAAGCTTTGTCAAGATTATACAATTTTAAACAGTGGACCCTTTGTCATTGCGAGGGTGCAGTCCGTGGTAATCATTTTGATCGGTCATTCTGAACGAATGTGAGGAATCTTTTTTTAGGAGATCTTTAACGTGCAAATATTAATTACAATCTTGCATATTGCAGTATGTGTCATCTTAATTCTTGTCGTTCTCCTTCAGGCAGGCAAGGGGGCAAATATGGGGGCGGTCTTTGGCGGCTCAAGCCAGACCATCTTCGGAAGCAGCGGCCCGGGAACTTTTTTAGGAAAGATGACATCAATTGTTGCTGCCGTCTTCATGATTACGTCTCTCGCCCTCTCCTACTCGGCAACTCACAAGGCGTCGTCAGTGATGGAAAAAGCGGCGTCGCAGGCTCAGCAGCAGACGATGCCAGCACCGGCAGAAAAGGCGCCCCTGTCGACTGAGCAGAATGCGCCGGCAGGGCAGCAGAAATAGAGACACAACGCCTATAATACGAACAACTGCCGAGGTGGTGGAACATGGTAGACACGCTATCTTGAGGGGGTAGTGGACAAAATCCGTCCGGGTTCAAGTCCCGGCCTCGGCACCAAAAAAAATCTGAGAATTGTCAGTGATTATGGGGACTTAGAAGTGGTGGCTAAATCCCCATTTTTTATTTGGGTACGATTTGGGTCCTTTTTTAAAGATTTTGGAATAAATAAAAAGTCCTTCTCTTCATCATTTTTTGGTGATGAATTATAGACTCTCTCCATAAAAGCACTTCCCTCATCCCTTTCATAATTTTTGATGTATGAGTAGTATTTTTCATAGATCATCTGCATGGTCTCATGTCCCATCATCTTTTGTACCCATCCCGGATGCTCACCTGCATCAAGCATCAGAGTAGCGAATGTATGTCGCGTCTGATACATTGACCTTGGTTTCAATCCAGATTTCTTTAGAGCCGGTTTCCACACGTAAAGGTTAGTCGGTGAGGGGTCAAGAGGTATTCCATACTGATTGAGAAATAAATAATCGGATTTTCCGAAAGTCTCTTTCCTCTGATCTCTGAGCGCTTCTATCACGGGTGGAAGCATCTTAATATCCCGAGTTGATTTCTTTGTCTTAGGACGTCCTTCCTCACCCATCACTCTTGTTTCCCGAACTTTAATCACACCCAAACGAAAATCGACATTGTGCCACTTAAGACCAGCCATTTCACCAAATCGCATACCCGTAAAGAACGCAACCATGAAGAAGTTTTTAAACCTGGGACTTACATTATTCAGGAATGACCTGACTTCTTCTATTGAAAGCGGGGAAATATCAGGTTTATCGGTTTTAAGGTTACGGATTTTCTCCATGGGGTTTTTATCGATGATATCGTCCATGAACGCCATCTTGAAGACTGACCTCATCGGTACAAGGACATTGTTTTTCCTCTTGTGAGCACAGGTCAATTCAGCGACGAATTTTCGAATATCAATGTGACCGATATCTTTAATGGGTGTATTCCCGAATCGCGGTAATATATATCGGTTCATGGAATATCGATAATCGGTCAGGGTAGAGAGTTTAATTTCTTTGGAAATGATTTTGACCCACTCCTGTGCCAGTTCTCCAAAGAGTCTAGAAGGTTGATCCGGTTCATTCCTTTTAATATCACCATGTAACTGAAATTCCCTGAGGATCTGATCCCTCATACCTCGTGCTTCTGTGATGGATTGAGAAAGAGCTTTTCTTATCAACTTCCCTTTGACTATTTTTTTGAAATAATAAACGCCTTTACGTTTTATTAAATGATGATCTTTATCCTTCGCCATTTATACCCTCCATACCTTATCTGGTCTGGTCGATATCTCAGGCGATTTCCTTGTAATTTTTCTGTTCACCACCTCCTCTACTTTGTGAATTGATTTCTTTTCAAACTCTTCAACAGCTGTGACCGGATAGAGTACTTTTGTTGATCCGGGAGCTTGAAAATAGCCCAGCAGTCGTCTCTTTCTCCAGTTGATGACGGTTGCCTGGCTGACCCTGAATCTATCAGCGATTTCGCTCTGTGTCAAAAATTTAATTGATTGTTCAATGTGATTTAATTTTCCCTTCACGTTGGGTATTTGACCTCTTATATAGGGAAACATCTATAAAGTCTCCTTCCCGGACTTGGTGTTATTTGCAGATAATATTTGCCCTTGAATATATATTACTTCCCGATGCGGAATTTTTTAGAAAAAAGCATTTTTCATGCTTTGTATGGGCACAATGGTAACAACATATATACATAAATCAGACCCTTTCCTGCTGAGGTTCAGGGCGTATCAGCCAGAAATATTTCGACGCGCCATACTGCCCAACAGGAGTGTCTCACGGAGAAATATGGTTGGGGAGTTTACGTGGGCAGTAATCATATCCGAAACAGATGATGGGAACGTATTAATACCGCAAAATGCGGCGCAATTCTCCCGCGGCTTGATTTAATGTTTCCTGAGTGTGGATGATTCTGAATACATCGAGGTTAAGCGCATAGCGCACGTTACCAAAGCAATTTTGTCAAAGTTGCCGTTGCCTCAAGCAACGGATTTAACCCGGTAAAGTTCTGTCATGAGAAGATAGAAGGAAAGATTAAAAGATACACTGATTTGAAAATGATATTCGTGCAGCACGAGACCGACATGATCCAGTACATAAAAAATTCTTTGTACCCCTGCCCCCAAATATCAATTCGGGAAGTAATATATAGACGTGATGCACAAAAAATGAACGTCAAGGTAGCGGAGAAATACCTGGCTCTTTGCTTAGGAAAAGGAGAAACTAACATTCCTCGGTAAACCGCTAAACATGGACCATCACAACATGCAGGAAGAGGTCTCGGTGAGACCAGCAGTGTGTACAGAACAGGTCTCGGTGAGACCACCTGTGTGTACAGAACAGGTCTCAGTGGCATCACCCGCGTCGACGGAAAAGGTGCCAGTGGGAGTGCCCGTGTGTACAGAAGAACTCCCAGTGGGAGTACCCGTGTGTACAGAAGAACTCCCAGTGGGACTACCCGTGTATACAGAAGAGGTCTCACTGACAGTGCCCGTGTGTACAGGAGAAGTGCCACTGACACCACCCGTGTGTACAGGAGAAGTGCCACTGACACCACCCGTGTGTACAGGAGAGGTGCCACTGGCAGTACCCGTGTCGACGGAAGAACTGCCACTGGCAGTACCCGTGTCGACAGAACAGGTGTCACTGACATATTGCAAAATTTCTGAATTTCTCCGCCTGTTCCCGATATTCTCTCGTAGGACTTTATTTCGGCAAGTAGAACAAGGGAAAATAAATGTTCGGCGAGATATTCAATCCGGTTTACAGGTACGTCCATATGAGCTCGCAATTTACAGCATGGAGACGTGGGAAAAGATTAGCCATATTTGACGGCGGATGTCTTATGGCAAGAAAGGAAATCAGAATGATATCAGTGTTTACGATGCTACAGGATCTTGTAACCCGTGCAATAGTTTCCATTCTCTGTCATATCCACCGGCCAACCGCACTCCGCGCAATACACTGCGGCATTCTCAATTAAATCAATATTGTCAGCATTGGTATTTATCTTTATCATGCACCTAATAGGGCCTTATGGCGATCACCGCTTTTTTCATCTTTCGATACCTTGTTAGACTCCTTTTTATTGTTTTGTGTAGAGTAATAGAACACTACTGCCTCTGCAATATATCTGCTCCTCCAATATACGGGAAGACGTTCCAGAATTTTTACTGCCTCACTATATTTGTCTTCTTGTATAGAAACCCTCATATCTGCTCCTCTTTATCCAACGCCGTGCGTGTCTACGCCATAATGCCAATACCCTATGGCATTGGATTCGGCGGGTTGATCAACGATTTCCAGCGCCTTCTTCAACTTCAGTACATCTTGTAGAACGTAAATCCCGCCTCCACCCGCTATGCCAATATCAAACTCATGCCGCTCCATATAGTTATCAATGACATGGGCGACTTCGGCAGAATATTCAGCTATCATGTCGTCCAGGTTCTCAATTTTATATGATCTGCCCAGTGTAGTTAAGCTGCGCTTCTTAATAAATTCAACAGCATCGTGATTACTAAGGTAACGGCGATGTTCGGCGTTTACTGCCTTTTTAATTTTGTCCAAAACCTTCGATATGCCCAGGGGGTGACTATGGGCTTCATCGTTCAGATACTGGCCCTGATACACTGTGACAAGATCGATCGTGTAAAAGCCTATGTCAATGATCGCAATAGTAAGAGGGGCATAATCGATGCCTTCATCGAAAATATATTTCAGAAATATTCCCAGACCTTGTGGAATAATGGAAACGTGGGTATCCTTCAGGTCAATCCTGTTGATGCCTGGAGTGTGTATGTATCTATTACGAAGTCCATATATTAGTTCTTCGGTTTTTTGTTTATGGTACTGAGAAGCGGGAAGCCCCAATACGAGGGCATTTTTGTACAAGCTGCCGAAGTTTGACACCTTCAACGCTTGTGCAAAGAGAGCGATCCACTCTGAGGATCCGACAAAATCCGCCGTCCTGGGTTCATACCACTTTGCCGTTCCTTTGGCATCATCGCCTACATAGAATCTCTCGTTATCGACTGTAACGAAGGCCATTCTATTACCGAAGCCGCTGCTGTCAGCTGCCCTCTTAACAAGGGTAGGAAAGGAAGCTATTTTTTCGCCATCGTAGGTTTTGGTGTATCCAAAACCGATATCTATGCCAATACATTTCATCGTCATGTCCTCCTTTAGACGTTCTTGCTTATATATTACTTCCAGAAAATATGCGGTTGACGGAAAATGTGGCAAATACACCAAATATGGCTTCATATGTTAGCCGAAAAGCGTCCACAATTGGTACAACTGGTACAAATTATATTTTATTAGACATTGAGGAAGGGTTGATGTTCTTCTGGATGCAAGGTTTCTACGGTAAACCGGTTCCCTCTACGCAGGCGGTAACAACTACAACGTGAAGCGAACTCTTATCGACAATGAAAAATCTTTGGTTCCTGACTTCTATTCCCCTGCCAAGGACGCATATGCCTGCCGCTATCCCTTTAAATATATGAAATGATTTATTCATAAAAAATATTTTAGAAAATTTACCTTTTCCCCCCGAAATTATCATTCCGGAAGTAATATATAGATATCTATATTGTTGAACTCGCGACCTATTGTTGAACTATCCCCGGCACGGTGGAACTACATATTCGTTCTGAGTCTTTTATTGTTGATCAGAAAAGAATCAGTCCGATAACATCGATGCCCACTCGACAAAGCTCGGATTAAGTTCTGAGTCATTAAAAAAGCGGCATGCATTTTGACTTTTTGTGGGAATTAAGAATTGCCAGAGGAGTTAGATTGTATAACGAAGTGCTGCCGATATGGAAACAACCAGTTAAGGAATGGATCAGTCGATGGTGGTCTGTTTCGCTGGGGAAGAAATTGGTTGTTATGAAATTTTTGAAAGAAAAAAAGTATAGCTTCGCAAATTTTTTATATCAAAAGCATTTATCAGGAAAGGGTTGGTGGCGAGCTTTATTACTGGCCCTGTAGAGTCTACGAGAAATAAAATCAAGAAAAAAAGTGGAATTTTTGGGAACCGGTGACCTGCGCCTCGGGTTCATCGGATATAAAATTATATTGTCGTTTAACTTACCATCGAAGTTAAACCGGGCGTCAGCGTATCTTGTTTTTTTGCATCGGCTTTGCGGAGCGGCTGATAATAAAAACAGGAGAGCTGAAGCAGTACCCCCCATCGTTAGGTCGATTAGTTTTTGTGATCTTTGGCTGCAAATGTGACGGCAAATTTCACCGCAACTCAAAGTTGCAACCTGATGTGGGGCAACGCCCATGAAAAACCAATTAAACCGGCAATATGGCGTGATGTGGGGTTAGTAAATCACTAAAAACCTAACGGCTATGCCGGGATAAAAAAATTGTGGAAATATGTCTTAATTGGTTTTTGTGTGGTGCGTGTAAAATCATTTCAATTGGGTGCCTATAGCGCATACCATCGTATAAACCGGATGCTTGAGTCGCCGGTAGCAGTAATGGAAATCAGGGCTCGTTGTTTACTATGAAAGGGGTGCGAGGCACACCCAAGAAAAAGGAGATTATATGGGTAAAAAAAGTGACATAAACTATCTGCACGGTCAGGTAGAGGGTATATATCATGCGGTAGGTAAGGGTATCGGGGAGAGCCGTCATTTACTCAAAAGACAGGGAATCAGATCGGAAAAGATTCACTCTGACAGCACTCGGAGGGCATACATAGATGACCGGTTCCACCCTTTAGTTGATTTCGCTCATCAAAGATTTGGAATAAAGAGCGTGTTACAGCTGACGGATGAAATTGTCGGGAGCTGGATTCGGGAGGAGAGAATTGGTAAACATCTTGCGGCAAGCACAATCAATGTCGACGTGGCATTTGTGGGAAAACTCGAAAAGATGTTGACGAACTTTTCACGGATGAAGGGGCACGAAAAAGAATTTAGTTTTCCGTCCCGGGTCACTACAACACGTGAAGCAATACGGGAGGGAATCAACCCAAACGCCTGGGAGGGGAAGGGCAGGTCATATGAGCGACCATTGGAGCTCATTGAGGCCATAAGAATCGAAATGCATCAGATCATGGCAGAGCTACAGTATTATGGAGGTCTTCGCGCGGAGGGAGTGGGTGCCCCAAGGGATAAATATTCTAAGGCGCAAGTTGACCTCGGCAACTTCATGGGTATCGTTCTCGACCCATTCACGAAGGATCGTTTGGTGGGTGTTATCGAGGTCACCGAAAAGGGTGGAAAAACAACAAAGCATTATGTTCCAGTGCCTGTATATGAGCGGGCATGCCAATATATCGAGATAAACGGCCCGATAAGGGAAAACTATGAATGCTACTTAAGGTCGATTAATAAGGCGGCAAAGGCGACGAATCAGTCAGTAAGGGGCCGTGGAGACCATGGACTGAAGCACAACTTTGCTGAAGAACTTGTCAATAGAGGTCTAAAACACGGCAAGACCCAGGAAACAATTTACGCGGAGGGCGCTAGGCAGTGTGCCCACGCAAGAATGAATATTTTACCGAAATATTATTTAGGGAGATAATTGGATATGGACATTGTGGACAGGCTGGATCAATTAACGGGAACCAACCAGAAAACAAGGGATGCACTATTTGGAACGATGGTGACAATGAGCGATCATGAGCGTGGTAAGTTGTTCGCCGCAACCCATGGTAACTGTCACAAATACGATAAGACACACCCCGATCGTATCCGCTATGGATTTAATTTTATTTTTCAGGTTGAAGTGGTTGTGGAATTGAACAAGAGAAGTCAGATATTGAAGAGAGGCCTGAAAGGACCGGGCACACCCGATGCGGTCAGGGTAAACCATGATAAACGCGTTGGTAAATTAGATAAAATCGGCCGGGAGCGAAAAAAAAGAAGGGCATCAAAGGAATCTCTCCTTAATAAGATTCTTCCCGAACTTATCGAGGCTAAACAGAAAGGTCATTCCTGGGAAACGCTATCAGAATATGTTGAAAAGTCATACAGAATGAAAATCTCCCGGGAAACAATCAGAAAAAAGGTTTCGCCGTATATAGAAACGTATGCATCAGCAAGGGATGAAAAATAATCCTATAGAATTATTGTTGCATATACTTTACTTGGAAATCATCATTGCATGAAAATTGTTGATTAATTCATAAGATTTAGCTTTTAAAAGGACAAGATACAAAAGCAAATTGAAAAAAACATTCAATCCTTATGAAACTCATCTCTAATCTGTGTAATCATCTCGAAAGCTCTCTCGAGATCAAAGCTTTCAAAATCCGAGGGGCGAAGTACCGGCTTGAGTTCCGTATTGATTTGAGTTTTCAGCTTTTCTTTTCGTGAAAGGGACATATCAATCGGTGGATTCCCCGGCACTTTCAATTTTTCATCGAGAAGCTGGATGAGATGCTGATCCTTCAAGTCAAACTGATGCTGTGATATGAGGTAATCAATATCGAAGAAGTCCCGAATAGCCGGCTCCAAGCGGGTTAATGCCGCCCGCAGTTTCTCGGCGATGGCCTCCTCCATGGACAATGTGATTACATCAATGTCTGGAACCAGGGGTTTTCTAGTGAAGGGATTCATCAAGAGAGTCCTAGCTTGCATTTGTACTGGGGGCAACATCGGTGTTTCGCGCAAACCCACTTCAATTTTGATGCGGGCCGGTTCATCTGAAAGGAAGACCGAAGGGTAGGTCACATAAGCGATGTACTGCCTGGAACTATTGTGCCCTTTGAAGTCATCAAGCAGAGTAAAGATGTTCTTATCCGCTGACATTTTCGACGCCCATTCCTTAATAGGGGCCATACGTTTCCGTCGTAGAGAAATGCTTGCTTCCGACGATATCGAAATCATGAAATCGAGGTCTTCACTGAGCCTATAGAAATCGGCATAGACTTTTCCGATACAGGTACCTCCCCGGAATATGAGAGGGCTGTCCTGCTGCTGATAAAGATACTGCAGAAGGACAGTGCAGTAATAATCTTTTTCGATGAGTGTGGCATTTAACCCTGTCTGACCTGCCGTGAAAAGCAAAGCCTCACGGAAGAAAACCTGATCTTTATGGACGGAGATCATGCTATTGCGGGATGAATCCATTGATAATCAAACCCCATTCTCTGTTTACACTGCCTTTTGCAGCCCGGCCGGGTATCCAGGGAATCAACGACTTTGAAGAACTGAGTTGAAGTTTCATTTCTATTAGTCGACCATTAGTTATACCAAGCTGAGCGAGCAAATATCCAATACGTTTTGTGGTTCCCTTGTTGCTGTATTTGAGTGTATCGCCGATCAGGTTATCAATAAGTTCCGGTTCTTTTTTAATGGTTTCCGCGATCCATCCGTAAGCCCGGGGAAGGGTGTTGTACCGGGACCAGTCATAGACGGCGTCGACCAGAGCCCTCGTTTTGGATACTATGACAGTATCAATATCATCGGGGGTTTTCAAGCTTCTTGTCGAGCCCAACCGTTTGCTGTCCGTCTTGATAAAGACGAAATCTGTGCCGCCTATATTCTTCTCGCCAAACATGCGGTCATTATAAACGTAAATCCGGTTTGGAACCTGGTCGTCGAACCCATAGAAATTGAAGGCGTTAGGTCCGCTAATCTGATATTTGCCATTCAGGACGATCATGAGTTTAGAAAGTAAGTAATAACCGCTAACAGCCCAACGTCCACCTACGGGCATTTTGGAAGGGACAAGATAAATACCTCTTTTTAAACGGATGATAAGACCGTAGGTCGTCATCCGATTGAGGAGTCTCCATTCCTGCTCTGCACTTATATCCAACGCAGAGGCAATTTCACCTGAGAAGACAAATTCTTTTTTCCGCAATTGGGCATAGGCTAAAAGCTGCATTTCCAATTTGCCCAGCTTGGTTTTCTCACGTTTCACTATATTATTCGTTCCTTCCTTAATAGAGGAGTTACTCAGAAAATAGTAAAACAAAGGACATTTGTCAATACATATTTAGCTCGCTTGACCTAATAGGTCACGTGAGCTAATTTTTGTTTGATCAAGTTTGTTAATTACGGGATGAAAGGTGTTAGCAAGTTTCATCACCATTCGAATTTGATTTATTCAGGTCTGTTGACTACCGGACGAAATGTGCACCACAAAAGAATTGTGCCTGACTCTCGCGTTCAATAAACTATCATTGAAATCTATCCAACACGCGCAGTGAATAGTATTACTCGAAAGTGTGCTATAAAGATTTACAAAAGGTAAGGGCAAGTTGTCACGACCCCGTTTTTGTCAAAACGGTACCTGGTCAATGAAGTGCTTGCTGTCCTGGGCTAAAATCTCTGTATAAATCAAAGTGCTCATCAGGTCCCTGTGCCCCATCCACCTCCTGACCGTGGTAATCGGGACTCCATTTGTCAAACACACGATTGCGTAACTATGCCTGAAGGTATGCGGGTGCGCCCGCTCGTCATTGACCCCGGCAAGGTCACAGGCCTTCTTCACCAGCCTGTGAGCATGATTTCTCTGAAAATCGAAGATGGCATCCCCGTATTTAAGATTGTTCTGCTTTATCCAGAACCGCAGCTCCCCGGCAAAGTCCCTGGAGACCGGGACGGACCGGATATATTCTTTCTTCCTCTTCAGGGTCTTTATCTGGATGACCCGGTTCTGGGTATCGAAGTCCCCGACCCGCGTATTCAGGGCCTCGGTGATGCGGACGCCCGTATTCCAGAGGAAGAGGCAGAGGAACCAGGCCTTGTAATTTTCTCCCTTCAACTCGGGGGAAATGATCTTCCGGATCTCATCCCTGGTAAAATACTTCGGGGCCTCTTGCGAGGCAGCCCTCGCGAGCTGCCTCATGTTGCCCCGTGTGGGCACTAAATCTTTTGTCATAAAATTCAGCCATTCTACTGATTAATTGCTTCCCTCTCCGGGGAAATTCCCTTTGTCCAGATCCTTGTGTTAAGATCCAAGTCTTCAACGATGCCGATGACCGTTGCAAGTTTTTTATAGATCATTTTTACCTGGGACCTGTCAATAGGCCGTTTGATGTCCGGGGCAAGGTAATTATACCAGCCCGGTAATGCGATCCGTATATGGCCGTTGGTGAAGGAAAGGCGAAATGCTCCGAATCTCCTTTTCAGCTCCATGAGCCGTTCCATCATTGCCGGCGTGATAAGGAACCTCGCTTCCACCTGGTCGGAGGACTTTACGGCAAACTCCCTGTTGAAGGCCGGGTTCTCCATCGTCACCAGTGATCTCCCTCCGAAAAGCGGCCTGTCTGAGCCGGATCCGGGAGTGATCACCGTGTAGCCGTGAAAATACTTGTTGCAATCGGCCGAGAAAAACAGGCCGGCAAAAATCGTGTATCTGTGTGTTTCGGTCCGTATACGGGTGTTGCCGTCACTGTCGGTTACCGTTACGGTTTCCTCCCGTTCTTCCTGGGCATGTACATATGAACAGCGAAAGTGTGTCTTTCCGGCAACCCCTTCCATATAATCCATGCCGTCATAAATATCAGGCGCCTGATAAAGCCGTGATTCCTTGAACTCCGCTTCGGAAATATATCTCGTAGGCTCATAAAAGGTGCTATCAGCGAGTGTACGGAGAAGGACAGGGACAACCTCCATTTTAAAGCTGTATAGGAGATCTTTGGGTATCCGCGATGTGCAGAGCCATACAATCAGGAGGAAACCGGCGGCGATAAAGAGGGAAACAAGAAATCCGAAAGATTTAATGGAAAAAGGTATTATGAAAATAGCCACGACGATGCCCAGGACAATTCGTAACAGGACACGGTTTTCCAGGGCCTTGATGCGTCTGGTTTCGAGCTGTTTCAGGGCCCCTTCAAGGGGCCCGTTCAGCAAGCTGTCCATGTCAATTTGCGGCATGGCCTATTTCCCCTCCGCTGTTTTGAAATACTCCTTGACGGAAAACGGTTCTCTCTCGTTTTCGTCCCCGACCTCGAACCACTTCTTCTCCTCGTAGCCCAGGATCCCCGCAGCCACGCACCAGGGGAACGTCTGGAGTGCGTTGTTGTAATCCGTTACCGCCGCGTTGAAGGCCCTGCGCGCCGCCGCTATCTGGTCCTCGACCTCGTTAAGGGCCCCCTGTAACTGGAGGAAGTTATCGCTCGCCTTCAGAGACGGATATCCCTCGGCCACGGCAAACAGGCTGCGGATACCGTCCTCTATCCTGCCGTCCAGGGATTGCTTTTCGGGTGAACCGGGGGACAGATTGACAACCTCGGTCCGCCACTCAGTCAACCTTTCCATTAGGCCTCTCTCATAGCTCATGTACTGGTTCACGCAATCGATCAAATTCGGTATCAGGTCGTAGCGCCTTTTGAGCATGGCATCGATTGAAGCGAAAGCGTTCTCAACCATGTTTTTCCGTCTTATCACGGAATTGAAGACTGCCACGATCCAGATAATCACGGCCGCCATGGCCGCAGCTATTAAAAAATCTATCATCTCTTCTATCCTCCTTCTGTATTAGGTTACATTATACAATGTATATTGTATCCATTTTTACATGAAAGTCAAGGGGGAAAATGAGATTCTGGATAAAAAAAAGAGAGAGCTGGGAAAAACAGGATACGAAATGTTACCTTTTGTATCCGGGAATACAGAGCCACTCCCTCCTGGATCACCTTAATGTCATAAAAAAAGTCTTACAAATGATCCATCAAACCGTAAACAGGAAGTAATATATTGGCATAGGCAATTTACTGTTACCAATGGAACAAATCGGTAAATCTGAGGCAGAACAATAGTTAATTTACGAATCATGAGAGGAGAAAGGAATATGATACATAAAGACGAAAAGGAATTAAAAGCGGAATCCAAGATGTATGACAAGGCTATGGAATATCTATTTTTTCGTATTTTTGATGTTATCCATGGAAAATACCCAAAGAAATTTGAAAATACCATCCATGAAAATGCGGATTCCATATATATTGCAGCGCTTGCGCGATCTACAGCTATGGTGGCTACCGGCGTTACGGTACCAAATGGCATAAAAATTTAAGATTATTATGAACGTGCAATGCACTTCAAATGGTATTTTGACAAAAAATTTATGGATGAGGTAAATGAGGGTGCACGTGAATGTGCACGAGAAAAGTCCGCAATAAAGAAACAGAGTAAAAGCGATCCGAAGGAAAAGGAAGTTAGTAAGGAAATGCTTCACTGATTATGCATGCGCAACCCGGTAAGAATAATTGTCGTCAACGTTTCGCATGAATTACAAGTAAAAAAAGGTGAACATAGAAAATCAATGCAAGTATGAAGTGCCAACCTAAAAACCTTGAGATCTCCGGCATTGTTTTCACTGGAGGCCTCTTTCTTGATCCTATCTCCAACCCTTCTTTTTTATCTTAAAGAGATGATCCACCGATATGAAGTGAATCAGGGTTTTTTCATAACGACGCTGATAAGGGGATTTAATATTGGGACTCAGCACATAATTTTTCCCCTCAGGATAGAGTGATCGAAATACCATAAGATTGGCAGGATCAAAGTGATCGGGATTGATTTTGCACTCAATGGCATCTGCCTGTTGCCCCTTGTCTCTGACCACAAAGTCCACCTCGCGTCCGGATTTGTCCCGCCAGTAAAGCACATTGTGATCGTCGACTAGTGTTCGCAGCATATCGAGTGCCAGATGTTCCCACAAGAGACCGCGGTCATCATCACGAATAGTATCCCAACCTTTTACAAACGTTACGAACCCGGTATCAAAGGCGTAGCATTTAGGTCTGCGCGTAATTTCGCGGCGGCCCCCTCCCTGAAACGGAGGAAGTAAGAATACCGCATGGGCAATGCTCATAGCTTCTACATGCGCCTTTACCGTATGCCTGCTCAATTCACTCAAATGAGCCAGATTGGTGTAATCAATCAGACCACCGCTTTGTCTAAACAACAAGTGCAACAACTTCATGAAGCCGGTCCGGTTGCGGATGCTGAAAAGCTCCTGAATGTCCCGGGCATAAAAGCTATCCATCCATTCCGAAAAAAAGTCTGCAGCTTTTGTATCTGAAAGCAAGGGCTCCGGCAGTCCTCCATGGAGTAATCGCCGGTCCAGTTCTTTTATTTTAAAGTTGTCTATGCATTCGTTCCAGAGCGCCGGCGGCAAATAGATCATGTGCTTTCGCCCTGTCAGGCTATCGCGAAATTTCTTCGTCGCCGCCAGCGTGGAAGAGCCTGTTGCAAGCACTTTCAAGTGCGGATAGGCATCTGCCGCAATTTTCAATAGACGGCTCGGATCCTCTACGCGGTGGATTTCATCAAAGATAACAATGGACCCTTTACCGAGGCTGTCGTAGAAAGGTTCCGGATCGACTAATCGGCGCACCACTGAGGGCAGATCGCAATTTTGATAGACTGCCCTTGAAAACATACGGGCTAAGGTTGTTTTCCCTACCCGGCGGACTCCCGACAGCCATACGATCGGCCGCTTTTTCCAAGCTTCTTGAATCCGTTGTATCCAAAACGTACGCTCAATCATAGGAACCGTATTTACCATTTAGACGTCTAAATGTCAAGTATAAGTGCATTAACAAAAGACATAGACCATGTTTAAGCCTGGCGTTCATGGGGCGGATGAGCACTTTTCCCGATCAATCTTCCTCGCGACGGGCTGAAAGGCGTATGTAGAATATCTTTCCCCTTCGCCGCTTGAGCTTTGTTCCAAATACGGAAGCGCACTTTATTTTTCCCGAGGCAACGGATATCGCGACGTGTCTAAATGACCGGGAAGGAATCCAGCAATTCATTATCAGGGTATCGTCACTTCTGGGAATTTCCATCCATCCAACAGCCAATGGAGGATTATCAGGATCCTCGTGTTTCCAATGGTCATCCAATTCCGGCCTTTCCGTTATGCTGATTTTTACCTGTGTAGCTTTTTCCAAGGCAGGTGAAACAATCTTGCCCAGGAGAATCAGTTCCGAAATTTCCCAATAGTCTCCCGGAATAATGTCCTTGTTAATGTTGTTTATTCCAAAACGATAATATGCCTCCCAATCCTCCACGGCGATTTCATAATGTTCATTTTCGATCTGTTTGCTTTTCTTCCGGGTAGACGACATAACCTGACCGATTTATCAAATCATAACTATCGCATAGCATCCGGGACATTTAGTATTGATATCATATAACGGCTATGTCCTGAAAGCAACGGACTTCAGGAGCGCAATTTTAGCACATTCCGTTTGCCTAAATGGAATAGTGCGGAAATCTATCATGGTTCCCAGAGACACGGAATGCAAAACACGTATTCATTAATGACGTTATATTTTAAGCGCAAAATGTGTCCTTAGGGGACACGATATACGCCCGAAATATAATTCATAACGATCATTCACTTCGATGAAATCTTGATGGCCATTACGCCCAGTATGATAGCAAATGAAATTTTTAAGAGAATACTGATAATCCTAAAAATATTTTTTTACAAATATGACTTTTGATGGTGTTTTGTTCAATGTTTTCTGTAAACATAGCTTCCTGTAAGTCTTAGGCATCCGGTTTTTCCTTTCAGTGTAGACTTCTAATGCAAATCGTGATATTTGAAAAACGCGTATGTAATATTATAGATCAAGATTCATAAACCCTTCAACTTTGAGTGAGGGTGCCATGGGCTGATTACCGAAACCCCGTTTCTCAAAAGAGCACGGGGTTTTGTGTATTTGCAGATTATTTATCAATCTGAAAGATCAGATATGCTAAAAATAAAAGAAGATATAATCTCTAAAATTAATGAACGATCTCTCTTGGAACATCGATTTGACAATCTTGAATTAAAGTCAAATTGGGATCAGGATTACGGTAAGAAAATTAGTGCGCTTGCTAATAAAAACCTACAAGATAGCAGTTGGCTATGTGTTGGAATTAATGATATCGGGGAACTTTGTGAAAATGATGAACTGTGGGTAAGGAAAACTGAGGAAAAAATTTCACAACATGTAAACCAATATCTCGACCCTCAACAAGCATGTCAATCTATTTCCTGCCATAAACTGAATGGAAGATGGTTTATTATAATTCAATTTGAGAATCCCGGCGTTGTTGTATATTGGAATAAGAAAGCATACAGGACATCTGGGACCACAATTTGTGAAATGGAACCGGAAGAGATAATGGGTTTAACAGTTACTCTTCCAGGTTTATTGGATTATACGGCTCAAGATTATCAGGGAGACTTTCAAGATGATTTGGTGAGACAATATACATTGGTTGTTTCTGAAAAAAGAAAAAATTCAGTGTTAGAAATTATAAAAGATCTGTCATCTGATAAGGCTTTGGAGAGGATCGGGATTAGAAACAAAACTACATGTAATATTCTATTTGGTAACTTTCCATATAGAGTAGTGTTTTACGATAAGGCGAAAAACCCCATCAAAAATGAATCTTATAAAGGTGTATACAGAATAATACATGATGATTTTATCAATCATCTTCAAGAATGGTCAAGAGATCAGCTAAAAATGAGTGTGGATCCTTATCCTGATTTAGCTATAAGAGAAGCTTTCGCTAATGCGGTGGCTCATGCTGCTTACTTTGAAAACAATGGGGATATTATTATTGAGGTTTATCCTGGGAAGATATCAATAAGTAATTTATGCGTACACGAATCCGGATATTTTGCAAATAAATGGTTTTCAAGTGCACATAAGACCATCAATAGAACGCTTATGGAAACACTTCGTTTGTCAGGTTATGTGGATGAACTAGGAAGAGGGAAGACCCTCATTTTTTCTGAATCACTGAAATATGGGAAAAAACCGCCTCAAGTATTTCTTGAAAGAGTTGGTCGGTATAGCAGATGGCGATTGCTTCTATATGGTGGAATTCAAGATAAATTACAATTAAAGCTTTTAGGTCAGCTTAGAGAAAGATATAAAGACGAACAAAAGGCTTTGATCGCCAATGCTTTAATTTTATGGCGAGACCTACCAGTTGCTAACTTAAAACAATACATCGAAGGAGATGCACAAAACCTATTCATCCAAATATTAGCTGATATGAACGGTCCCATTTTTTATTACAAAGAAAAAGATTCAATAGTGTTGCGTCGGTGGGTTAAAGTACTACTTGGTGAGGGTAAAGAATCAAAAAAATTAACTGCGGCTGAAGAAGTTGATACATTGGAATTTATAAAAAAAATCTGTACTGACTACCATCATGGGTACGTTACTCCTAAGAATTTACGAGATCTTGCGGATTTAGGTAACACACATTCATCGAAAGTAATGAGTTCAAAACTACTGAAAAAGTGGGCTAAAGAAGGAAAATTAAAAAAAATGTGAGTAGGCGTGTGATGGTGACCCACCATCGACATCCAAAATTGACCCATCCAAAATTTTATGTTTCGTAATGGAATCCCGTACTTCGCTTTCATCAACCTGGGTCAAAATTGAAAGCTGATCTGCCTTATAAATGGGTCAGAATCGCATGCCGATTCACAGCAAGCGGAAGATCGCCATCTGATACGCACCCGCCAAAGCATGGTAAGGAAGCAGACAAGGTGCAAGAACCAGATCAAAGCGATCCTTTTCTTTTATGGCATCCTGATCCCAGAAGAGGGCCACTGGTCCAGGAACTTCATCAACTGGATAGAGACTATCCGCATGGAACGAGCCAGCGGAGACCTTGCCCTCAAAGTTCATCTTGAGGAACTGAAGCACCTCCGGCAGATCATCGCCGGTCTCAATAAGGCCATCCTCGCTTTATCCAGGGCTGATACATACAGGGATAAGGTCCTTCTCCTGAGGTCCGTGCCGGGCATCAGTACACTCACTGCCATGACGCTACTGACGGAACTCTATGACATCTCCCGGTTCTCATCCCTCGACAAGCTCGCCAGCTATGCGGGGTTGGTTCCCGATATAAAATCAAGCGGCGAAAAGGAACATACCTCGGGTATTACTCACCGCCGGAATCCCGCGTTGAGGGCGGTACTTATAGAAGCCTCCTGGGTGGCAGCACGGAAAGACCCGGCGTTAATAATGGCGTTCCACAAGTTCTCTCTCAGAATGAAAAAGACGGCAGCCATCGTCCATATTGCCAGAAAGCTTTTGAACCGTGTCCGTTTCGTTCTTATGAACCAGGAGCGATACGTACCGGCTGTTGTTTAATTATGAAAGAACAGGAGAGTGTTAAGCCAATCTGAAAAATCGGGGTTTCGTGGGCAACGGATACGTAATCCTTGCAGCTGATCCAAAGGTCACGTCTGCCAAAGCTGAGACTACGTGCCCACACATTAAAACCTGACAAAGATAATGCAGCGATCCATTATCGATCTGTCTGCT
>Ga0187854_10000128_pt1 | contig 111625 bp, 106 predicted proteins | sample June2016WEW_6_15_FD_132445 | JGI IMG/M metagenome (GOLD analysis project Ga0187854, IMG submission 132445) | Peatland microbial communities from SPRUCE experiment site at the Marcell Experimental Forest, Minnesota, USA - June2016WEW_6_150 | ecosystem: Environmental > Terrestrial > Soil >... | reverse complement strand
GTGGATCTCCAGACCCTCCAGCCTGAAATTGCCAGCTTTTTATGAATATCAGATGATCTCGCTCTATCTTTCGCGAAGAACCTCCGAGAGATATTGTAGATTCTGGTTGAAAAAATCCTGTTCACTATCAGATAGCCTTTTGCCTGATTCGGATACATCCGGCTGGATGCCCAACAGAGTGACTCTGGTTTTTGAATCCTGTGCTATAAATTTCATGATTGCTGACAGAGGGATAACGTGTGTTGAAACCAGGTTTGCCTGTATTCTTCCCGGCTTTAAAACAGCAATCGTACCAGGTCTGACACCCATATCAGCGGAATCTAACAAAATAACATTGTCCGGTTGGAATCTGCGGATCGGTGCCGTGACATTTTCCGGCACGGTTCCCGCAAAAAATACCGTGAAATTGGGGAGATGCAATTTTTCTATCTCCCGAGCTGCGAGCATCCCGAGACAATCAAAGGGCGAGAGTTCATCTCCGATACCAACGATGGCAATTCGGTGAGCTTCCTTTAATCTTTTTTGCAGAATGGCCCTAAAATCAGGGAACGTATGCTGTTTCATGTCACCACTACTTCGCGATCGGTTCCAGAATCCGAGAGTTCATTTTTCAGATATATCGCACCAGTCGGGCAGTGCCGTTCACAGAGACCACAGCGGATGCACTTGAACAGTTTCACCTGGGGTTTTTTCTTGCGTTTAATCGTTTTATCCTTGAACTCGATCTCACGCTCGTTCTGAACCATGGTGATAACCTGAGCAGGACAAACGAGCGAACATTTGGAGCACCCAATACACTTCTCATCAGAAATGGTAATCCGTCCTCGGAATGCCCCGGGAATTGGAACTTTTTCTTTCGGATACAAGATGGTGAATGGCTTTGACAGGAGATTGAAAAACATTTCTGCAAGGACACTCACGGAATCACCCGGAGATAATTGATGACAAGCACGATTCCTACCTGCACCATGGCCGCGCTGGCGATGTATTTCCAGCCTATTTCGTTGAGCTGGTCGATGCGGATACGGCCGGTCGCCACCTTGATCGACGATAGTACCAAGAGCACGGCAAGGGTCTTGAAAAGGAACAGGCAGAAACCGGCAACCCCGTTCAGCCACAACGGGGAAAGGGCCCACGGGAGCATGGGGCCGCCAAGGAACAGGGCTGCGATCAGGGCACTGCCGACTACCAGCGATATTTCAGTGGTCAGGTGCATGAAGGCGAGCCTGCGCCCGGTCAGCTCCGTCCAAGACCCGGCAACGATCTCGGTCTCTGCTTCGGGTATATCGAAGGGGGTCCTCTCCAGTTTTGCCTGGAGCCCTATCAAGGCGACAATAAAGCCGATCGGCTGGAGGAACACGAGCCAGATGTTGTGCTGCTGCCAGGCCACGATCTCTGATATTGACCATGTGCCGGCCATGATAGCGGGCGTGAGGAGGGCAAGGAAGAACGGCACCTCGTAAATAAACAGCTGCGTTACTGCCCGGATCCCACCGATGGCGGAAAAGATGTTGCGGGAGAGCCAGCCGAGCAGGAAGAGGGAAAAGGTCGGGATGGCCATGAGGTAGAGGACGACAACAAGATCTCCTTGGAATGCCAGCGGGCTGTACCCGGTAACCGGCACATAGAGATATGCGGTCATGACGGCCGCGAGGGCGACAAGGGGTATCGTGTTAAAAACCTGACGGTCCACGCCATCAGGATCGATCACCTCTTTGCCCAGCATCTTGATCAGGTCTGCAAACGGCTGGTAGAAGGGTGGCCCGACCCGGCTCTGCATCCGGGCCACGATCTTCCGGTCCAGGTACGACAGGAACAGGGCGTATACAAACAGAAAGAAGAATCCCGGAAAAAGGAGAATATAGACCAGAAGGAGGAGTGCATCCGTCATGGTCACTCAAGCCTCTGAAAGCGTGCACGGCTGCGTTTTCTGAGCTCGTCCAGAGTGATCACGCCCGCTCTTCTTGTGTGATTGTCCACGACGGCAATCCTCGATGTGCACGAGAGGCATGGATCGATCGCAGCAACAATCACGGGTATATCGGCCAAATTCTGATTGACAAGACACATTGCAACAGAAGTCCAGTTTGCAAGGGTCGGCGTACGAATATCAACCCGTTCAACTTTGTCCGTGCCATTTGTACGAATGAAATGGACCAGCTCCCCTCGGGGGGCTTCATAGCGGGAAAGAATTTCTCCTTTGGGTGCAGTTTTTGGCGCATTGACACGAATCTGGCCTTCTGGAAGATTTTCAAGGCAGAACCTGACGATTCTGATACTCTCCATGAGTTCTCCTATGCGTACACGCGTCCTCCCATATACATCACCGTTGGTATCTGTCACAACGTTCCAGGGTATATCTGCATACACAAGGTACGGGTCATCTCTGCGTGCGTCATAATCCACACCGCTCGCCCGTGCTGTTGGTCCCACTGCACCGTATTTTAACGCCTCCTCTTTTGAAAGTTTGCCAATACCCCTGAAGCGGACGAGGAGAGTCTTCTGATTGTTCACCATATCAATGTATTTTTTCACTCGTTCTTCGAGTTGCGGCAGGCGAGCGAGAGCTGCATTAACCTGCTCAGGTGTCAGGTCACGACGTACCCCCCCGACTTCGTTCATGCCATAGTGAACCCGGTTCCCGCTCATCTCTTCCAGCGTGTCCTGTACCGCTTCACGGTCGCGCCATGTCCACATGAAGAGCGTATTGAACCCGATCTCATGGGCAGCGACACCCAGCCACAGGAGATGGCTGTGCATCCGCTCCAGCTCTGCAATAATAGTGCGGACGTACTGTGCCCGAAGCGGAATCTCAAGCTGCATCAATTCCTCAATTCCCTTGGCAAAAACCGTCGTGTGTGAGTGCGAGCAGATCCCGCAGACCCGCTCCAGCAGCGGGAGGACCCGGATGAAGTCTCGCTGTTCAGCTGCCTTTTCAATACCCCTGTGACTATAGGAGAGATCAAGATCGAGACGGATAATTTTTTCACCGTCGGCAATGACCTTGAAATTCACCGGTTCCTTTAACGCCGGATGATGGGGACCAATTGGAACAATTACTTCAGGCATCTACACCTTCTCCCCCTTTATCCCCCCGTAGAATGTGTCCGGCGCCGGCGTCCAGTCTTTTCGAAGGGGGTATTCGTTCTCCGGCCAGTCTTCATTCAGGATAATTTTCTTTAAATCGGATCGGCCCTGAAATAAAATACCAAACAGGTCATGGATTTGCCGCTCGTAGATCCCCGAGGGAGGGAGAATATCCGACGTTGTCGGGGCCTCAGGCGCATCACGAGGGAGTTCAAGAGCAAGGGAAATGATCATTCTATGCGGGCCTGTCAGATGGTAAATCAGTTCAAGAGTTTTGCCATTATCAGCGGCACTGATGGTGAGCAGCCTGTCACATGATAACAATTCCTGAACGGATTTGATCGCGTCGCGAATGTGCCCTGGCGTCGTTGTGATCCTGATACGGTTTGAGCGGACCTGTTCTGCAGTTCCGATATCCTGTATCTTTTCTTTCACAAAATCCAGCGTTATTGGACCAATCATAGAGTTGCCTCACGGATTTCGTTCGTATTTTTTATATTTTTTATTCCATTCGTCTGTCGCCATTCTTTTCCCCCATGGGCGATGTCCTCCTTGAGGAGATTCAGGCATGTCACGACAGCATTAATGATCTCGTCCGGACGTGGCGGGCATCCCACTGCAAAGGCATCGACCGGAATGACACTATCCACGCTGTTTACACTATGATACAGTCCATGGAATACACCACCTGATGCCCCGCACGCACCCAAAGCAATCACGTATTTTGGTTCGGGAATCTGTTCCCAAACCCGACGCAACCGGGAAGCCTGTTTTAATGTGACATGGCCGGTGACGATCATGATATCAGCATGTCTTGGGGACCCTTTTACAAGAATCCCGAAACGCTCAATATCGAACCTGGGCATCAGGCAGGCAATAACTTCAATATCGCACGCGTTACATCCTCCGCTGTTAAAGAGTGTTACCCACGGTGATTTCAACCGTGCCCAATTCACAAGGCGCTGGCTCACTCCTGCTGACGGGACTGCCATAGTTAATCATCACTTCCATTCACGGATATTAAGCCATTGATCGGTACACTGCTACCGCTATTTCTGGTCATGACTCCCCCCATTGTTCCCACCTCAGTACGGTTACAGCAATTGCCATGATTGCAAGGTACCCCAGCGGCCCCCAGAGGGGGGCATCGGGAGGGGCGGTCGCAAGGACAAGTGCAGCCACACCCATTACCGTGAAGAACAGGGCCACGTAGAAGAACTGGTAGCCCGGCCGGAAGGACTGTGCCTCCGCGACCTCCCCCCCCACATAGGGCATGGTCTTGTTCACAGAGGGAGTAAATGGCGGCGCAATGGTGCAGGACCAGGCATAGATCAGGTAACCCGTGCCGAGTGCGAATGCCATGATTATCACCGGGGAAGTAAGGAGATCCCACACCGACATTCACGGCACCCCCCATGTGAAGATCTGCCCGGCTGCATGCGAAATCCAGTTATAGAACGGTTCGGGAAAGATCCCGAGGTAGAGCGTGGCTATCGCCAGCACCACCACTGCTGAAAGCACACTCAAGGGGATCCCCGGTCTGGTTGCTGCCGGCTGGTCCGTATGGTCTGTTTTACCCCCGGGGAACATGAGGGTTGACAGGATCGGGACGTAGTACCCGAGCGAGATGCCGGTGTTGAGTTCGAGGATCAGGCCAAGCACGATCCCTCCCCACATGAATGTTGCGATACCTGACTGGATTACCAGCAGCTTGCCCAAAAAGCCGCAGGTAAATGGCTGCCCGATCAGCCCGAGAATAATCACGGTAAAGGCAATACCCAGGAGGGGATTCTGGGCACCCAGTCCCTTCATCTGTGCCGTCTCAGAAGATCCGGCGCGTTCCGTGAATGCATCGGCAGCGATGAAGGCGCCGCTTTTCATGATGCCATATGCGACAGCATAGAAAAGACCGGCGGCAAATCCGACCGGCAGGCTGTACAATAAACCGATGCCAAACCCCAGCAGGATGTATCCCATCTGGGCGACACTTGAATAGGCGAGGACTCGGCGAAGGTCCCGCTGGTTGAGCGCGAGGAGATTTCCTGCGGTCATCGTGATGACCGCAAAAAATGTCACGACAATCCCTATTGTACGGGGAACAGAGGCACTGCCCGGCAGTGCGGAGAGCGAGAGGAACAATGCGATCAGTACTCCGATCTTTGTTGCTCCGGTCATGATAGCGGTGACACCAGCGGGAGCCCGGCTGTATGCATCCGGAAGCCACGTATGCAGCGGAAAGATCGCAAGTTTCACGCCATACCCGATCAGGATAAGGATAGCAGCAAAAATGATGAGTACCTGGTTCCCGCCGGCAAGGGCACCAGGCAGTTCTGACAGGCTTAACGTATGCCCCTCGGTATACAGGATAGCCACGCCGAGAAGGGCGGTGATGGTCCCTGCCACTCCCTGGATGAGGTACTTCATGGCGGAAGGAAGTGCCGCCGGGTCTTCCTTGTGCCGGTAGGCGCACAGTGCATACACCGGGATTGCCGAAAGCTCGACCGTGACAAAAATGGTAAAGAGATCCCCGGCGAACCCGATTGCCACCGCACCGGCAAGCGCAAGGAGAAAGAGCGGATAATACAGGTGCACCGGTCCTTTTGGATCGAGACTCCCCTGGGATGCCAGGGCTGCAACGGCGCCGACACCGGTGATGAGGAGCCCGCCCGTAAGACCGATAAATGGAATGGTGCCGGGAGATGAACATATCATCATGGAAAGGAGGAGGCAGAATGCCGCGAGGAGCCACAGTGCCGTGAGCGCGCCAGTCCAGCGGCGAAGGCTGATGGAAAGAAATTTCGCGATAGCGTATATTGTCACACTTCCTGTTGCGACAAATAGGGGGATGGAAACCGCAATCCCTACCGGCGTCACAGGCTCACCCCAATGATGACGAGGGCAAGGACCGCAACCAGCACGCTACCGAAGACTGCCAGGTTCCAGTTTATATCACGGTTTTCCATTCCCATGGCAGACTTCCCGATGCGGGTAAGGGTATTGCCGGCATCTTCCGCGACCCCATAACACTCCCTGAATGCTATCTGGATCGCCCCGGCAGCCGCCGTAACGCCGTGGCCAGCGGCCATGTACACGGCATCAAAGTCGTTCACACGTACATCGTGGGGTTCAAGCCACCTCTTCCCCACGGTGAAAAAGAAGAGCACCGCACAGCCCAGGATCAGGAGAGCACTGCCCAGTAGTACCGGATCATATGCGAGGAAGGTGGTCGGGTAGGGAAGGATGGCATAGAGGACGGAGGGGTAGATCCCGATCACGATGCACAATGCGGCAACCGCGAGCATACCGGCCTGCATAAGGAGCGGAGGATCCGAAGCCTCCGTATCCCCGTGCCGCAGGAAAGCGAAATAGCCCAGCTTGAGGAACGATACGAACGTCCCGAATGATGCGATCTCAAGGAGCACCCAGAGCCAGATGCTCACGTGCTCCGCCGCCATAAGTACCATTCCTTTGGAGATAAAACCGTTGAAGAGTGGTACGCCCGAGATTGAAAGCGCGGCGATCCAGAATACTAGGGCAGTTACCGGCATCTTTTTCTGGAGCCCGCCGATGCGGCTGAGCAGGTTCTCTCCGGTCTTCCATATTATCACGCCGACTACCATGAAGAGGAGGGTCTTGTAGAGGACATTGTTGACGAGGTGGGCCATGCCACCGTCCAGACCGAGCTGCCCGATCCCATTTGCTGCACCCAGCCAGCCCAGGATCCCGATCCCGGCGACCATGTAGCCAACCTGCGAGATGATATGGTAGGACAGGAGACGGCGCATGTCGTTCTGCAAGACCGCAAACGACACGCCGTATACGGCCATGAGCGCCCCCATGAAGGCAATATATTCAGTCCCCGGCTGAGCCCGTGCAAGGAGATAGACCGCTGCTTTTGTTGTGTAGACGCAAAGGAAGACACTTGCTACGAAGTTGGCACGCGGGTAGGCATCCGGAAGCCAGGTGTGGAGCGGAATGAACGCCATGTTCACTCCGATGCCCAGCACGATCAGGACCGATGCCCACAGCTGGTAGGTGGCAACCGGTATCCCGGCAAGCGGTCCGACAATAGGAGGTCCTCCTCCAACAAAGAGCAGCGCAATCCCTGCTCCGAGAAGGGCCCCCCCGAGACCATGGAACAGGAGGTACCGGAACCCCGCTCCGATCGCTTCCCCGCCCTCCTGCCAGATCAGGAAGGTCGACGTGACTGCCATAAGCTCCCAGAAGAGGAGAAGGGTGATCCAGTCCCCTGCAAAGACCACGCCGAGCGAGGCGCCGGCATAGAGGAGGGCAAAGAGGTGGAGGCGGGGTGCTGCGACTGCGGCGGCGTAGATGATGATAAAAAACGTGATGGTGGCAAAGATGACTCCCATAAGGTACGAGAGGCTGTCGACTCTCAGGAGGACTAAGGTATACCCCATGAAGGGCAGGTTCCATTGCATAACCCCGCCGGCAGCCGGTCCGGTAATATATCCCCCGGGAAGAAGGAGGACGCTGACCAGTGTAATGCCCCCGATGAGGATAAGACCGGCCTGCCGGGCGCGTCCGGACAGGGCGAGGACGAGTGGCGCACCGACAATGAAGATCAGGAAGGGCGGCACCGCCAGACCGGGAGTGAAGGCCCCGGTAACGATCAGGGCGGTATGGGTCACGCTTGCCGCAACCTGTGCGCAGAGGGCAAAGGGGCTGTACGGAACAACAGTCCAGAGACCGAGAATGACCACTCCCGCTGCGGCTATCATCACAGGCACGCGGAGCGTCCAGCGGACGGGGATTGTCTTACCGCCAGAGGGCCGGAAAAATGCCCGGATAATAACGGGCAGGAAATATGCGAGGTTCAGGACACTCGATGCCACGAGAATAAGAAGTATCCACCAGTCACCGCTCGTTCCCGCACCGACCCCCACTGAGAGGTACCATTTGGCGATAAATCCTGCCATCAACGGTATCCCCACCATGCTCAGGGTCGCAAGAGTGAACGCAGCAAACTCCCAGGGCATCTTCCTGCCGATACCATCAAGCTGTGAGATCTCAGTTTTCCCGGTCTCCACAGATACTGCACCGGCAACAAAGAACATGGTCAGCTTACCGAATGCGTGAGCCGCAAAGGCATAGGTAGCCCCGATCACGGCCGCAGCCCGGCCTGCATCGGAAACGCCGGAAATTCCCGGGGGCAGCAGTACCGCGGCGCCCAGCACCATGTAGCTGAGCTGGCTGATGGTGGAGTACGCGAGCCGCAGCTTGAAGTTATCCTGCAGCAGGGCAAGCAGAGAGCCGACGATAATCGTAACGACGGCAGCTGCAATAACGAGATCCTGGAGCCCCAGCCCGGTCATCAGGCCGGGTCCGTACAGGTACAGCATCAGTCTCAGAAGACCGAAAACACCGGCATTCACCACGGCGACGGCATGGAGCAGCCCGCTAACCGGGGTTGGGGCGACCATGGCACTCGGCAGCCAGCCGTGCAGGGGCATGAGTGCCGCCTTCACGCCGAAACCCGACAGGAGCAGGATGAAGGCCAGGCGGGCAAACCATGGGTCAATTAATGCAACACCGGAGGCGCCTCCCGCAACAAAGTCGAGCGAGTGCGTCGTTATAAAGAGGATCATGGCACCGCCCACGAACGCGATCCCGCCATTCAGGGTATAGAAAAGATATTTCCGGCCTGCTGCAAACGCCTCCGGTGTCTCGGTATGCACGACAAGAGGATAGGTGGCAATCGTGATGAGCTCGTAGAATACAAGGAGAGAGAAGAGGTTGGAACTGAGCGCGACACCCATGACCGCTCCGATGACGAGGGCAAAGCTCGCATAATAGCGCGTCTGGGCGTGTTCGTGTAACCCCCTCATATAACCTATATTGTAGATCGTGGTTATGATCCAGAGGAAGGAGGCAATGCTTGCAAACAGGAGGCCAAGTGCGTCTGCTGTGAACTGGAGGCCCAGCCCGGGAAGTATCTGGAGCGAAGGAGTGGAAACGGGTTGTGCTGCAAAGGCCGAGGGAAGGGTGAAGATGCAGAAAAGAAACGTCAGGATAGCGGAAACGAGTGACGCGGCTTCACGTGCATCCGGATGATTCCGTAACAGGATTGCCGCGCCAGTACCGATAAGAGGGATAGCAACGATAAAGACAAGCATCCACGGCTGGACATCCATCACAGGTCACCCCCCCGTGAAAGCCGGGAGATGGCAGTAACATCGAAAGTCTTGTAAACCCTTCGCAGCAGGATGACAAGTGCCAGCGCGACCCCTGCAACGACCGCCTCGATGGCGATCAGGGTAAGGACCACTGCCTGGGACACCCCCACGTCACCGGCAAGGAAACCCCCGAGAACAAAGAGGAGACTGACCCCTTTTCCGAGAAATTCGAGCCCCATGACCATATTGATCAGATTGCAGCGGGCAATCAGACTTGCAAGCCCGATTGCAAAGAGTGCCCCGGCAATAAGCATAATCACCGGCGCCTCAGCGGGGATCATGGCTGTATCCTTCGGGAATAATTCAGGCCGAGGAGAAGGAGGATTGACATGACACCGGCGAGCATAATGAACCCCTGGAGGATCACTTCGTATGTGCGTCCTTTCCAAAGCGCTTCACCTGCGCTAAGCACCTTAGCAGGTGAGACCGGCCAGGAAGTAAAATGCGGGATTACAATGATAATAAAAAGGAGGAGGAAGACCAGTCCCAGACACAATGCACAGACATTTTTTGCATTCATGTGCGCACCTTTTCCTCTTCGCCACCCGCAAGGACGAGGGCCACGAGTAAGAGAACTGCCACAAGGCCCGCGCCGACCGTAAGCTCAAGGGCACCGGCGTACGGCGAGGCAAGCATAAAGAAAAGGGCAGCAAGACCTGCACTGGAGACCGCGAATGCAATAACCGCCCGGATGAGGTTTTTCTGCACCACTGCGATCAGGGCCATGGCAACTGTTGCCACTCCAATCACGAGCACAATAAAAAAGTCCTGACCCGGCATAGGGTATTACGCACCCCTTTCGCGATCCCGGTGCCGGTCCGCCAGGGGAATAGTAGCCATTCCCCCGCGTGGGGAAAAAAACGCTGACTGAAAAAAGACCCATATTCCCTTGGACACCGGGTTAACAAAACGGGAAGGATCAGTCATGATAATATTCCGGGGTTACCTGCAATCCGCGCCATTCTGCGGCAGAATGCCGGTTTTCATGATGACTTTTTGGGTAATCCCACTACATAGCTGGTGATTTCTATTCTTTACTCAATGTTTTCATCTTATCATGAAGGAGAACATAAACCTTTGGTAGCCCCCATAATCCCAAAACACAGCTTTCAATAACGTGATGATATATAAACACGATAATTAAAACCGTGTCACACCGGACAGAAAACGACGAGAGGATCATTTACCGGTTTTTACACGATTCATCCTGATAAGACCGCCTCCGGTTACTCGTCCTCTGGAGAGAAAAACTAAAAAATGGGAAAAAATATTGAAATTATTGTTTTGGTTCATCCTTTTTTTCAGGTTTTGGTGGTTTTACATAGGTAATATTGATAATTTCAATACTCCGGGCAGTAACGGGTGATGAATACTGGGTATCCATGAAAAGGCATTTCACCGGGCAGGTATCTACACACGAATTGCAGACAACACAACGGAGCCGGTCGATCTGCCAAATCTTTGCCTCCTTATTGATAGAAATCGCCTGTGACGGGCATTTTCTCTGGCAAATCCCGCAGGATATACATCTGCTCTCATCTATAGTTACATGCCCGCGGGAGAGCGGGTTCTTTTTCGCTGGTTGAACCGGATAGAGGATTGTTGCTGGCCTGCTCAGTAGTGTTCTTATTGCCGTTTTTGTGTTCTCGAAAAAAGCCATCTGTATCACCTCTCCGTACAGCTGATACAGGGATCGATGGACAGGACAATCACCGGAACATCGGCAAGTTCACATCCCTGCAGCATCCTGACAAGCGGAGGGATGTTCGTCAACGTTGGAGTCCTGATACGGGACCTGACGAGGAATTTGGTTCCATTGCCCTTGAGATAGTGAACAAGCTCGCCCCGGGGCTGTTCAGCCCTGGCAAAAAATTCCCCGTTCGGGGCACCAGTCACCTTGACATCAATGGGGCCATCAGGTATTTTTTGTATAGATTGCCGTATAAAGTCGATGGATGTAAAAAGTTCTTTAGCCCTGACTGCGCATCGTCCATAGCAGTCGCCACAGCTGTCAGTGACCAGCTGGAAGTTGAGCTTTCCATATGCGCCATAACCGGTCTTCCGCAGGTCGATGGCAACCCCGCTCCCCCTCGCTGTGGGTCCGACTGCCCCGAGATGGTAGGCGTCCTCTTTTGAGAGCTTGCCGACATTTCTCAATCGGTGCTTGATCGAATCGTCCTGTAAAAAGACGGAGGTTAGATCCTTAATTTCGCTCTCGATGCTATCAAGATCCCTGCGCATTTCGTCAAGTTTCTCGTTGCTGATATCCTTTCTGACACCGCCGATCTTACAGGACCCCTGGATAACCCTGCCACCGGTAGTCTGCTCCATCACGTCAAGTATTCGTTCCCGGATCCTCCATGCATTCATAAAGAGGTTCTCAAACCCGAAGGAATCGGCAAAAAGACCCAGCCACAGGAGATGAGAATGCAGCCGTGAGTATTCAGACCAGATCACTCGAAGGAACTGAGCGCGTTCAGGGACATCAATGTTCATAATCTGTTCAATTCCCTGGCAAAAAGTTGCGCCATGGATAAAACTGCAGATCCCGCACGTCCGTTCAGCAATATAGACATATTCGGTGTATTCCCGCTTCTCGACGAGTTTCTCAAACCCCCGGTGGATATACCCGATGGATGGGATGGCATCGATTACCCGTTCGTCCTCCAGCACAAGGTCAAGATGGATAGGTTCAGGAAGGACCGGGTGCTGGGGCCCAAACGGGACGATGATCTGTTTGGTCATGGTTTTTCACCTTTGAAAGGAGTCGATGGGGCAATACTGAACGGGAATTTAACCGCAGTCGTAAAGAGGTGCCCTTTGAAATCGATATTCATCCCCTTGACCCTGATACCAAAGAGGTCGTGCATTTCGTTCTCGTAGATGAACGCCCCCCAGTACATGCCGGAGATACTGGGGATTTCAGTATCTGCCGTGACCGTGATCCGGAGATTCCTGAACACATAGTCCTTGTCAAATGAATAGTTGATTTCGTATACATCCCCGACTTTTGAGCAGTTGATCTGGACGAGCCGGTAGCTCCCGTCCCTGAATTCCTCGACCTTTCCTATCAGATGCCCGACTTCCACGGGAACTGTTTCCTGTATTTCCCTGGTCATTGGGCATCACCCGCCTTGACCATTTTTGTTTCTGTTTTTGTTTTCATTACCAGTCTCTTTTGTTCAAGAATCCCGAGCGCAGTGACGACCCCGTCAATGATCGATTCGGGGCGGGCAGCACATCCGGGGACATATACATCCACCGGAATAATTTTGTCAATGCCGCCAAGAATATTGTAGCATTCACGGTATATTCCGCCACTTGTGGCGCATATGCCGATGGCGATGACCACTTTCGGCTCCGGAATCTGTTCGTAGGTATTTATGAGCACCTGCTTATTCTGTGCGTTGACACCGCCTGTTACCAGGAAGATATCTGCATGCTTGGGGTTACCGGTATTGATGATCCCGAACCGCTCAACATCGTACAGCGGCGTCAATGCTGCCAGGACCTCGATGTCGCACCCGTTGCAGGATGACGCATCATAATGGAGCAGCCAGGGAGATTTTTTCAGATATGTCATGGCACCACCACGGTCCGGAGATAGTATAAGACACCCAGGTTTACTAAGCCGAGCGTCCCGGCAATTATCCACGCACTTCGGAGCATCAGCTGCCATTTGACCCGGGCGAACGTGTTATCAATCAGGATCTCGATGAAATACGCTATGATGATCGCCACGATAGCGATGAGAGGGTTCCATGCAAAGAATAACCAGACCACACCTAATAGAAAGACGTACTCGTACCAGTGGGCTACCTCGATCTTACCAAGATTGGGGCCACCAAAATCCGTGGTGACACCCTTTACCAGCTCCTGGTGGGCATGGTGTGAAGTGGAGAGGTCAAAGGGGGACTTCCGAAGCTTGATCGTGAGCACAATAAGATAGCCGATGAAGATCCCGGGGAGGTACAGTATGATGGGTATACTCGAAGTCACGATGGTGCCTACAAAGAAGCTCTTGGTGACCATGTACATTCCTACCGCTGTCAGGATAATCATCGGTTCATACGCAATGATCTGGAGCAGCTCACGTTCCGCTCCTATATGACTGTACGGGGAATAGGACGCATACGCTCCGAGCACAAGAAAAATGTGGGAAAGGGTGAATGCGAATATTACGAGCAGCATGTCCCCACCCGAGAAGAAAAGCGCTCCTGCAACCGCCATAAAGACAAGGTAACTTAAAACAAAGAAGTTCTGGGATGCCGTGACCACCAGGTTCTCCTTCTCATACAGTTTGGCGACATCATAAAATGGCTGGAGCAGGGGCGGGCCAACCCGCCCCTGCATCCGTGCAGTTACCTTCCGGTCAATACCAGCAATGAGCCCGCCGATGACCGGGGCAAGGAGGATATATAAAACGGCCCAGATAAAGGGCGCCAAATATTCGGGTATCATAGGATCACACCTAACAGCAGGATACCGGCAAAGAGGAGCAGGGCCCAGCACAACGATGTGCCGACCATGAAAAGCCGTTCCTCCCCAAAGAGACTGGTCATGTAGTAGTTAGAGAGCACCAGTTCGCGGGAAACTCCCATCGAACCGGCAAACCGCATGTGTCCTTCAACCGGCCTGCCCGCCATGTAAGGCGGGGCATATTTTGTACCTTTCCGGTAGAACAGCATGGAAAACGGCATTATCATCAACAGACAGAGCATCATCAGCATGATACTGAGGTTAGCCTGCGCAAGCCGGGTGGTCTGACCATAGATATTCAGAACGAACGGTTCGATAAGAATCGAAGATATCAGCGGGAAGATGAGACAGACAATAACCACGAGTCCGGTCAGGATATAGAGCACTGCCCATTTTTCTTTTTTGATGGTGTCCTCGATAACCGGCTGGTCACGCGTCACCGAGATAATTTTACCCATCCACTTGCTCCAGAAGAATACGGTTGCGGAACCACCGAATGCAAGGATCGCGATAAAGATTAAACCGACCGGTGCCGTTATGAATGCCTCGATCGCTGCCCATTTGGAGATGACCATACCAAACGGTGCAAGGAACATACCTGCCATGCCAATGAACATCATGATGGCGATCTTCGGCATCCGGACGATGAGGCCACTCATATCCTCGATGTCCCTGCTGCCAATCCGATTCTCGACGGTCCCGACGCAGAGGAACAGGAGCGACTTTGCAATCGCGTGGAAGACAAGCAGGAGGATCGCCACCCACATCAGGTTATAGGTACCGACACCGGCACAGGCAACGATGAGTCCCAGATTGGCGATGGTCGAATAGGCGAGCACTTTCTTCGCATTATTCTGGGAAATCGCCATAAATGATGCAAGGGCAAAGGTAGTGCCACCAACAAGTGCAATAATAAGACCTTCAGTAGTCCCGGAAAGTACCGGTGCGAATCTTATGATAATATAAACACCGGCCTTGACCATCGTACTCGAGTGGAGAAGAGCAGAAACCGGGGTCGGTGCGACCATGGCGCCGACAAGCCAGGAGGAAAAGGGCATAAGGGCGGCTTTGGTGATACCGGCAAAGCATATCAGGACTGCAGGCACTAACGCAATTGCTTTGCCGGAACTGATGAGGTGGTTCAGGCCAAGGAGTTGTCCGGTGGGATCAACGATGGCAAGGTAGATTAACGCCGCCATGAACGCGACCCCGCCCAGCAGATTCATGGAAAGGGCAAGGAACGAGTTATTGGTCGCCTCTTCTGACTGGGAATACCCGATTAACAGGAATGAACAGATCGTTGTGATCTCCCAGAAGAAGAAGACCCAGAGCAGGTTATTGGAAAAGACCAGCCCGAACATGGCCGAGATGAAAATAAACAGAATTCCAAAAAAGAGGTTCCTCCGATCCTTGATTTCTTTATAGTGGTAATGGTACGTTTCCATATATCCCACTGCATAGACACAGATCAGACTACCGATTATTCCGGAAATCAACGCCATGATGATAGAGAACTGGTCAAGGAATAAGTTGTTCCCGATATGCAGGTTTCTCGAAAAACCCAGCTCAAAATAGAGAAGTAGACAAGCTTGGAAAAGGATCAGGAACACTGTTAATAATTTCCGGTGCCGGATGCCAAGATAGAGAATGTACCCTGCAAGGACAAGCTCGATGAAGAACATAATCTGGCTGACCGGTTCGGAATTCACTGAAAAGATCAGCGTTCCTTTGTCATAACCAAAAATGAGCACCAGCAACGATACAATCCCGATTGCGACAGCGGAGACCTGAACGATCGCTTTGCGTCCGGAATCCTTTCGTGCGACCAGCATGAAAAGTGCCGTGATCAGCGGAAAAAGGATGAGATACAGCAAGAGTTGAAGTATAGACACCAGATTCTCTCCCTCCCGGATTATTCGTATTTTTCATTATTAATCATATTGAATTGTATACGAGCGTATAGTCCAAGATAGAAAATATACCAATTTTTGTAAACTTTATAGATACAAAAGAACCTGCTCTAAAGAAAAATTACACGAATCAAATAAATTTGACCCTTCCCTGGTGGAGAGAGACAACAACGGAACAAAGGCATTTCGGCAGGAATAAAAGTTTAATGTTTTAAAAATCCACTAATGATCTCTTAGGACGGGTTGTGGAAGTATTCAGGGGTATCCCCGGAGCGATTGCACCCTCCTTTGGTTCATGTGGGCAGATTGTTGCCAAATACCAATATCACCTGATGTGTTGGTCCGGGTATTCTCACAAATGATGCTATTCAGATGGTTCATGTGCATTGTTCGCATCACAAGAAGAATTCCGGGCAACCTTGCAGGGAGGTCAAGGAATGTTTGAACTCGTCATAGTAGTTGGAATAAGTATTCTCGCATTGATCCTCGCAGGAATCCTCGCGCGTAGTGTCCTCTCCCAGGATGAGGGAACGCCGAAGATGCGCGAGGTCTCTGACGCGATCCGGGTGGGTGCGGAAGCATTCATCAAACGACAGTACTCGACTATCGCCATCCTCGCAATCGTGCTTTCCGTTGTCATCTTTGGGGTATATTTCCTCACGGGACAAAAAGGTCTTGCAACCTACACGGCACTTGCGTTCGTTGTCGGTGCGTTCTGCAGTGCGCTTGCCGGTATCATCGGAATGTCTGTAGCCGTCAGGACAAATATCCGCACGGCTGCAGCGGCCCAGACCAGCTCGGGAAAAGCTCTTGACATCTCGTTCAGGGGCGGTGCAGTCTCTGGTCTTATCATTACTGCGATGTCGCTCCTGGGTGTTTCGCTTACCTACTACGCGCTCGGTGCAGACCCGCGGACCACGCCCTTCATCATTGTCGGGTTCGCTTTTGGCGCATCGTTTGTCGCGCTCTTCGCCCAGCTCGGTGGCGGTATCTATACCAAAGCCGCCGATGTCGGCGCAGATCTTGTCGGTAAAGTCGAAGCCGGCATCCCTGAGGATGACGTCAGGAACCCTGCTACCATCGCTGACCTTGTCGGGGACAATGTCGGGGACTGTGCCGGTCGTGGCGCCGACCTTTTCGAATCCACTGCAGCCGAGAACATCGGTGCGATGATCCTCGGTGTCGCCCTTTTCCCGGTTTTTGGTGCCAGCGGTATACTCTTCCCGCTCGTTATGTGTGCGCTGGGTCTCCTTGCCAGCATGATAGGTATCATCACTGTCCGCGGAAAAGATGATAAAGACCCGATGGATGCCATGAACTTAGGGTACTACATCACCGCAGTCATCTCGGCTGTGTTCTTCTATATCGGAACCATGTGGCTGCTCGGGAACATCTGGTTTTTCTATGCAGGTCTCGTCGGTATCGTGTTATCCGTCGCATTCCTCCGGGTGACTCTCTATTATACCGACCACCACTACCGCCCGGTGCAGGAAATTGCCGATGCATCAGAGACAGGACCGGCGACCAACATCATTACCGGTTTCTCGGTCGCTCTTGAGACCACTGCAATTCCGGCAATATTGATCGGAGCTTCCTTACTTCTCTCTTTCGGGCTCGGATCCCGGAGTGGTATTGCTTTTGGCGGCCTTTACGGGACCGCTGCAGCAACCATCGGTATGCTGATGGTCTGTGCCTACGTGCTTGCCATGGACTCGTTCGGCCCCATTGCCGACAATGCCGGCGGTATCGTGGAGATGAGCCAGGCGCCCGAATCCGTCCGCAAGCGGATGGACCGGCTCGACTCTGCCGGCAACACAACCAAAGCCCTGACAAAGGGGTATGCTATCGGCAGTGCATCGCTCGCAGTCTTCCTGCTCTTCAATGCCTATATGTCCGATATCGGCCGCCTTATCGGCAAGTCCTTTGAGGTTGTCAACATTGCAGCAGTTCCGGTATTTGTGGGCGCACTGCTCGGTGCTATGCTGATCTTCATCTTTGCAGGATTCGCCATCCGTGCTGTCTCCAAGACCGCACAGTATGTGATTGAAGAAGTTCGTGTCCAGTTTAAGGACCCGGCAATCATGGCAGGGACAAAGAAACCTGACTATGCACGGGTGATCGACATCACCACGCTCGGAGCACTCAAGAACATGGTACTGCCTGGCGCTGTTGCAATCGCTTTCCCCATCTTCATTGGTGTCACCCTGAAATATGAAGCCCTTGCAGGTTTCCTGATGGTTGGCACGATCACCGGTATCCTGATGGCACTGATCCTCAACAATGGAGGTGGTGCATGGGACAATGCCAAGAAATTTATTGAGTCCGGTGCTCACGGCGGTAAAGGCAGCCCAGCTCATAAGGCAGCGGTCATCGGTGACACGCTCGGTGATCCATTCAAGGACACTGCCGGCCCGTCACTCCACGTTCTTATCAAGCTGCTTGCCACGCTCTCACTCGTACTTGCACCGCTGTTTATCTAAACACTTTTTTACTTTATTTTGTAGAATTGCAATAGATAGGGAGTCCGGTCCGATTCCTTATCCTTTCTTTATCAGGAAAAAAGAGGGGAGATCTTTGCGATACTGTACCACGTTCAGCACGAAGCCCCACCGGGTTCAATATCGAGATTACATGCAATTCTAGTATACTTCTTGGGATTGTCATCAAACTTTTTTTTGCAGTAATTCGTACAGAAATAATACTTTTGATCTTTGTAGGTGCTGGTGAATCGGGCGTCTTCATCATCAACTATTGCAAAACAGACGGGATCGGTAGTCATTGTTCAACCTCACATTATTACAATTGATTCACGTATGTGACTAAAAAAATTTTGCTCAATTCTGATAGATCATAGCGATGATAAAAAAAGCACAACTATACTTTCATTGAATAGCAAGAGTACATCCGCAATAATGGAACCATCAAAATTATTGGGCCATTGTTATTTTGTGCGATTTTTAAATTGACTAGTGATGAATATTCCATGACTTCAACGATATAACAGGAGTTTTGGAATACACGATAGATACGATGTGGAGGTAGTTGAAAAGATCAGTTTTATAAATCTTTCCAGAGTTTTGTGAGGGGTTGGCTCAATAAACGATGCTGAATATCTCGGCCATTGATTTTACTTGCTACCAAACCCGCATCCCTTATCACACCCACGCAACCAACCATTTACCATGGATCCGGTCATCGCCCGCATCAGAAAAGAACTCAAGAACAGCGCAGATCCCGCCACCCGGAAGACATTCCAGCGGTTTTTTAAAGAGGAGATACAGTATTATGGTGTCAAAGTGCCGACAGTCAGTAAGATTGCCCGGAAGTACTGGAAAGAGATCAAAGTAAGGGACAAGAAGGAGATTTTCTCGCTTTGCGAAGAACTTTTCAGATCGAACTATTGTGAAGAAGCCTTCATCGTTTCCAGCTGGGCTCATCTCCTCGCGACCAGGTACGAGAAAAAGGATCTGCCCGTATTCCGTCACTGGATAGACTCATATATCACCAACTGGGCGACATGTGACAGTTTTTGCAATCATACGATGGGCAGTTTCATAGAAAAATACCCGGAATATCTTGATGAACTAAAACACTGGACACAATCCAACAACCGCTGGATGAGAAGGGCGGCGGCAGTCTCGCTTATTATTCCGGCAAAACAGGGGAAATATCTCGATACTGCGCTGGAAATTGCAGACCTGCTGCTGACCGACCGGGATGACATGGTGCGAAAAGGATACGGGTGGCTCTTAAAAGAGGCCAGCCGCAAACACCGGAAAGAAGTCTTTGATTATGTCCTGAGGAACAAGAAATCAATGCCCCGGACAGCGTTGCGTTATGCAATCGAGCTCATGCCAGAAGATCTCAGGGAAGAAGCGATGAAGAAGAATTGGTAGTTTTAGGAAAATGAAGAGGGCTCTGAAGGAGGCGATGCCGAAGCCCATTCCGGGAAGGTCTATTTGGTTTTGCAGGAATCTCTCAGGCTTTTCGTATCTGAATCCACGGGAGTATCCTTTAGATTGAGAACCACCCTCCGTCTGCTACCCGCCCGGTAAATGGTGATACCCTTTAGTTTCAGCTGCCATGCCATCAGGAGTGCTTCTGCACAATCCTCCTTCGTCGCGGTGTTCGGCATGTTAATTGTCTTACTGATAGAGGCGTGGATATGTTTCTGGAATGCGGCCTGCATCAGGATGTGATCCTTCCAGTGGATATCGAGTGCAGTCTTGAAAAGGGCCCGGAATTCCTTTGGGAGCCAATCCAGGTCCTGGATAGTTCCGGTTTCGTGAACATGGCAAATAGCTTCTTCTACTCGTTTTATCTGCTCTTTTTTTGAAAAGCCCCTTTCTGAAAGATTTTTTTCAAGCATCGCCCGGAAGATCGGATTGACAATAACAAATGACTTTCCGACCGTGTTCATCCGCGTGTAGGCAAAAGAAAAGAGCGGTTCGATACCGCTTGAGCAACCGGCCAGCAGGGATAATGTTCCGGTGGGAGCTATAGATGTTAGAGTTGCATTCCTCAACGGCAATCCTTTCCATATACTGTCTTCCCATGCAGGAAATGGTCCGAGTTGTTCTGCGCGAATGTGCGATTCATCTACTGCGGTATCGGTTACATACTTCATGATGCGTTCACACCATGTTCTTCCTTCGGGAGAATCGTATGCCAGACCCATCATGAGAAGGGCATCATGGACACCCATAAGTCCTAGACCTATTTTCCGGGTTTTTCTTGTTGCCTCCTCTATCTCGGGGATAGGGTAGATATTTTTTTCAATGACTTTATCAAGAAAACACACCGCGGTTCGAACTGCATGGTTCAGTTCACGTTCATTGAAATTCCCATTCTGGACGAAAGAAGCAAGATTGATGCTGCCAAGAACACAACTCTCGAACGGCAGCAACGGCTGTTCCCCGCAGGGATTTGTTGCATCAATATCGCCGAGCCGGGGTGTTGGATTGAACCTGTTTATTTCATCATGGAAAAGTAATCCTGGCTCCCCATTTATCCAGATACCCTCCACAATAGCCGACCATATTCGGCCGACCGTTATCACTTCAGCTGAACAGGGATGGATGACCCGGACCGCATCGTACATCTTCCGGGAAACAAGCTCCATGAATTTGTCATCGACCATGACAGAGATATTAAAGTTAGAGAGAGTCCCTTCCCGTGATTTTGCCGTGATAAATGAAAGTATATCAGGATGCCAGACGTTCAGGATCCCCATGTTGGCTCCTCGTCGACGACCCCCCTGTTTTATGACATCGGTTGCTGCATTAAAGATACCCATGAAGGATACCGGACCCGAAGCAACGCCGTCCGTAGATTGCACGGGGGATCCTTTCGGTCTGATATGCGAGAAATTATATCCTGTTCCTCCACCCGTCTTATGAATGATCGCACCATTTTTCATGGCATCGAATATCCCGTTTATAGAATCAGGGACTGGCAGAACGAAACATGCAGATAACTGACCAAGATTCGTTCCGGCGTTCATGAGCGTTGGGGAATTCGGGAGAAAACGCAGGGTGACCATGATATCATAAAATTTTGTAGCCTCAGCATTGTTATCTGCAACTGCATATGCAACGCGATGGCAGATATCCCCGAACGTTTTTTCACCTTCCCGTAGGTAGCGTGCCGATAGGATGCTGTCAACAAGTTGCGCTGAATTCATGAATCAGCCTGTGATATTTTTTCAAAGGATCATAATGACAACGCAAGTATTAAACATACCTTGTATCATTTGGTCCAGTAATTTCCATAGAGTATAATTCTGGAAGATAAACTATGCATTCCTTACAAAGAGAGCCTAGAAAAGATACGATATAAACCACCCGGACGGTTGTTAGCTTCTTGTTTATTCGAGATAATGGAAAAGCCTGTCGTAGAGCATATACACTATGGGATATAGTATTACACGCTTTAAAGAGTGTTACAATACGAGATTTTTACACTGGTATCAAGTAATCTTTCAGATACCCTGCATCCGTAAAAACCGCTCATGTAACCGGGTATCCCCACCAAGTTCCGGGTGGAATGAAAATGCCATGTGCTTTCCCTTCTCCACAGCAACGATACCCTGATCTATCCGGGCAAGCACCTCCACATCAAAACCAGTGGACGTTGCTACTGGAGCACGGATGAAAATCGCATGGAACGGTCCTCCATCTATCCCGCGGACGGAGATATCAGCTTCAAAGGATTCCCGCTGTCTTCCAAATGCGTTCCGGTCAACAGCCATTTCTATCAGTCCAAGTGTGCGGATGCGGGGATCGGCAACATCGGTCGCCATGAGAACCATACCTGCACAGGTTGCAAAAATACCCCCGGTAAAATTACATAGTGGTTCATGAAGATGGTTTTTTTCGATAAGCCGGGAGATGGTAGTGGATTCTCCTCCGGGAATAGCAAGTGCGTTACATCCCGCAAGGTCCGCGGGGCATCTGACTTCAAAAACTTCAGATGCACCCTTTTTCTTTACTCGTTCAATAGCCAGGCAGAAAGCGTCAATGTGTTCGCTCACATTTCCCTGGAGCGCGAGTACGCCGATCTTAGCGTCCACGAGTCTGCAGCACCTCATCGTCCCTGAGTGTGTGCACATCAAGTCCCGGCATTGCATCCCCGAGACCTTTACTTACCCGGGCGATCACGTCTGCATCGTTAAAGTGATTGACTGCTTCAACAATTGCCTTGGCCATTCGTTCAGGGTTTGAAGATTTGAAAATACCGGATCCAACAAAAACACCGTCGGCTCCCAACTGCATCATCATCGCTGCATCAGAGGGCGTTGCTATACCCCCGGCTGAAAAATTTACAACAGGTAACCTTCCGCGTTCAGAACATTCAAAGACCAGTTCTGCAGGAGCTTCGATCTCCCGGGCAAAATCGATCATTTCCTGACGATTCATACCTTTCAGCATTCGTATCTTTCCCATGATATTACGCATATGGCGAACTGCCTCGACTACATTTCCGGTCCCTGCCTCACCTTTGGTCCGGATCATCGCCGCACCCTCGTTTATCCTGCGGAGCGCCTCTCCAAGATCCCGCGCCCCGCAGACGAAGGGGACTTTGAACAGTTTCTTATCGATATGGTATTGCTCGTCTGCCGGGGTGAGCACTTCACTCTCGTCGATCATGTCCACGCCAAGCGATTCGAGAACCTGCGCTTCAACGAAGTGCCCGATCCTGACCTTGCCCATCACCGGGATTGAGACCGCATCGATGATCTCAAGGACCTTTTCCGGGTCTGCCATCCGGGCAACGCCCCCCATTTTACGGATATCAGATGGCACCCGCTCCAGCGACATAACGGCGACAGCACCGGCCTCTTCGGCAATCCTGGCCTGGCTGGCATCGATCACATCCATGATCACGCCCCCTTTCTGCATGGATGCAAAGCCCCGTTTGAGGAGCTCAGTCCCGAACCGGAGCTCTTCCATCTTAAAACGCCCGGGTTCCGGACCACTCTTTTTTATGCCCACGCGCTTCACCCGCTGGTTCTTCATATGCCTATATTATTGATCAATGATCCCAATAAAAACAGAGTACCCCCGGCCAGAGCTGCAAAGGCAAGGGTAACAAATCGGCTTGCACGGAGGATATCAGGACCAGCCCCATCCAATGTTCTTTCACCATCGCCAATAGTATAAACTCCCGGCTTTTCGAACCGTATTCCGATTCCTCCTGCCATAGCTGCCATCACAATGCCCCCATTAAAGCCGGGACGTTTATGGCTATCACGACGTATAACACGCACTGTGCTTGAAAACCTTCCCTTGATGGAAAAATAAAGGAGAAGAAACAGTACCGTCAGCCTCGCAGGAAGGAAATTGAGTATGTCATCCATGCGTGCCGAACACCAGCCTAATTGTATCCGTTCATCACGATATCCAAGCATTGCATCCATCGTATTTGCCGCACGATAGACTGCCGCACCAGCTAGCCCGAACAGGGAAAAATAAAAAAGCGGGGAGATAATACTGTCCGTAATATTTTCCGTCATCGACTCATAGCCGGCTGAAAGAATTTGTTCCCGTCCAAGATTCGCCGTTTCTCGCGATACCATCATTTTTACCTGTGTCCGCCCGTTTTCCACTCCATCCTTCAACGCGGTGACAACAGCAAGCGTATGTTCTTCGAGAGCGCGCCAGGCAAAACAGCTTTTGAGCAGGAATGGCCCTGCAACCAGGTAGATGTACCATGGTGAAACCGCTGCAAAACAATAAAACGGCAGGGCGAACAGGGCTACAGTGACAACCCAGAAAATGATGCCGACAAAATGCTGAATTCCGGGAGAATACCGTTCCGGTCTACCCCAAAACCCTATGAACCTGCCAAGGATAGCTACAGGATGCCAAAGGGAATGTGGATCACCAATAAGACGATCAACGATAAGAGCGGCAAATAATACGAGTACTCCTGCTTCTATGTTTGTCGGTACCATGTGTAAAGAGCACCAACGATAAGGATAATAAATGACGCAGTATTGAGAAATTCAATTTGTGTATAGAGTGATGCGCTGAAGAGAATGAGGGCAATACCCATCATGATCATTAGAGGATGAGGGCGCCCATGGGCAACCGGCTGAAGCGGGGGTTCTCCCCTTGCTGCCGGTTTCTGGTGGTCCACTCCTTGAATGACATCAACGTGAAGGAATAGTTTTACACCCCCGTAACCTGTGATAATCTCAAGATCGAAAAAACCTTCCCGACCGTCTTTACGCAGAGGAATCGGTAGGACTGCTTCATCAACGATATACATATTTTCGTGGAAGAAATCGGTATACATTCCGGAATTCGGGGATGAAATTGTGATATGGGTGGGTGCTCCACGGTTTTTAAAAATTAATCGCAGAGTGCTTCCGATCTCCCCCCAGATATTTTCCTTCGGACCCTCAATTTCATTAATTCCTAACCGGTTGAGATAAAATTCAAAAGAAGTATCGTGCGAAATCTGACCCGCGGCAGTCAGTAGAGTGAATGACAACGGGAAATTCATCCTTCTCCTTTTTTTCTTTATTTTATAATGGGTGTCTGGGGGAGAAGATTGGGAATACCCTCATGAATTGGATACTTTACTTTGCATACAGTGCAGAGCAATTCACCCTCCAGGATTTCGTTTTCATCCTCCTTTTCAACATTGAGTGCAAGATCCCCTTTACATACCGGGCAGCATAGAATATCCATGAGTGACCTTCTCATACCAGCTCATTCCTCAAATCGATGATCTGGGTCATCTCGGGACCGGTGGATATTAGGGTGATGGGACTGCCAATATCATCCTCGGCAATCTTTAAAAAGTTCTTAGCCTTCTTCGTCAGTTTCCTATACTCAGTTACACCAAAACAGGTTTTATCCACATGATCGATGCCGGTAATCGCAGCCTGGGTACATCCATTGATCATTGCGGAGTACCGAGCCATATCTCCGTCCCAGCCACCAATACGTCGCTTCCGGTGAGTGACAGTCCCAAATTCCTGGATGCCCATCGAATCTGATTTTTCAAAAGTCATTTCGGTGCTGAATGGTCCTTCCCCAACACGGGTGGGATATGCCTTGAAAACTACAATAACATCATCAATTTTAGTCGGTCCTACTCCATTATCAGCTGCAATCTGGGACGCCGATGTGTCTTTACTTGTAACAAAGGGATAAGTACCATAATAGAGAGATATTCCAAAACCCTGCGTTCCTTCAAGCAGCACCGTGCTACCTTGTTTCAGCTCGTCATCAATCGCTTTGGGGACATCAAGCAGATATTCGGCGAGCTCGGGAACATCTTTTGCCTGTGGAGAAAGCCTCATCACGCGATCCGAGTTTGCGGGTCCGCATCCCGATCCAGTACTCCCGATCTTCTTCGACAGATGGGCGCTTCCTTTATCACGTCTGATGTGATCTTCGGTAATTATGCCGCAGCGTTTATCAACAAATATTCGCCCTTTCACGTCGAGCTCCTCAACTTCCTGTTTCAGAACGCGAGGGTCGACAAGTACACCACTGCCTATACAGAGTTTCGCTTCCTTGTAAACAAAACCGGAAGGAACCATCCGGACGCCATATTCACGGTCTCCGATCTGAACAGTGTGCCCGGCATTCGGCCCCACACCGCCGCGGGAGATGATTACAGGTTTGTCATTACATGCAATATGGGCGACAATCTTACCTTTTCCCTCATCCCCAAAAAATCCACCAACGATGATTGTACAGCTCATTGTAATATCAAGTAGTATTGATCGAGTTGCAAAATAAAGTATCCTCAGATCTGGATTCTCTAATACAATTGATTAAATCGGGGTCAGATGGATTACTATTTCCGCATATATCAGAGACTGCTGAGGAAGGTTTCTATTCGCGTAAGAGCTTCAGTAAGTTGCTTCCTGGAGACCGCATATGCACAGCGGAGATGGAACTCTCCCCCTGCACCAAAGACACTCCCTGGTACCACAGCTACCCGCTGCTCTTTTAATAGTCGTTCGGCAAACTCCGTATCCGAAAGCCCGGTACCTTTCATAGACGGAAATGCATAGAATGCACCCTCCGGAATATGTGTGGAGAGGCCGATGCGATTTAATCCTGCTACAAACATATTACGCCTCAAACGGTACTCATTCACCATGCTATTCTTATCTTCTTCTGCAGATCGGATCGCTTCAAGCGCACCGACCTGTCCCATAACGGGGGCGCAAAGCATTACGTACTGATGGATCTTAAGAGCGATTTCACAGAGATCTTTTGGAGCGCAGAGATACCCGACACGCCATCCCGTCATCGCGTAGGCCTTGGAAAAACCATTGAGCGTAATTGTCCGCTGCCAGAGATCGCTCACCGTACCGGCGGCAATATGGCTTCCCTCGTAAGTAAGTTCCGCATATACTTCGTCGGTTATAAGCAGAAGATCATTATCGATTACAATATCGGCAATTGCTTCAAGATCTTTCCGGGACATCACTGCCCCCGTTGGATTGTTCGGGAAATTAATCATGAGTGCTTTCGTCTTTCTTGTAATCTTTTCCTGAAGGGTATCGGGATTGAGTTTGAATTTATCAGCTTCGGTACATTCAACAGGAACCGGCATGCCTCCTGCCAGTGTCACACAGGGAGCATAAGAGACATAGCTTGGCTGTGTGACAAGCACTTCATCGCCAGGATCCACTATTGCACGGATTGCGATATCAAGGGCTTCTGATACACCACTCGTAATGATAATTTCACTATCACTGTTATAGGTAAGATTGTAATGTTGTTTCAGATAGCTGGAGAGAACTTCACGGAGTGCCGGCAGACCTTTGTTGGGAGTATAGGATGTCACACCCTGCTCAATGGAGTAAATGCTTGATTCGCAGATATTCCAGGGGGTACGAAAATCCGGCTCACCGACACCAAGGGATATAACATCCTCCATCGTGAGAGCGAGGTCGAAGAATTTCCTTATTCCCGATGACGGTATGCTCTGTGCACGTTCAGAAATAAAATTCCGCATACTCACACCTTAGAATGAGTAAGGGAGGCGTTCTGCTTCCTGTTGTTCAAAAAGCATGTTGCCATTTTCCTTGTATGACTTCATGATGATATGAGTCGCAGTTTCGCGAATCCTATCCATCGGTGCTACATGTTCAGACACAAAACGGGAAACTTCCTGCATGTTCTTACCAGTTACCAGGAGCTGGAGATCATAGGTTCCGGTCATCAGACGCAAAGTTTTTACCTGCCTGAACCGGGAAAGCCGTTCTGCTATCCGGTCGTAACCATAGTCGCGCTCGGGGTTCACCTTGACTTCGATGATGGAAGAGACCTCCCCATTGCCCGCCATCTCCCAGTTGATCACAGTGGTATATTTGCGGATTACTCCCGCAGCCTCGAGTGCATGAATCCGTGCCTCGGTTTCTGCGGGAGTAAGGCAGGTCATCCTTCCAATTTCCTGCGCGGAAAGCCGGCTGTTATCCTCGAGAATACGGAGGAGTTCGAGATCTTTTTCATCCATACCTCATCACCTGAACCATGTCTTCAACCATTTTGATTCCATTTGTTTCACGTCAAGGTCTTTTAACCCGTTCAGTCGCGGATCCTTAAGCACAACCTCACGGATCTTTCCCGTGTTCGAGTCAAACCACATCTCTTTTGTTCTGCCATACCGACCACGACTTACCACGCGGGTGTTTATTACACCGAGCATGTTCAACTCGGAGATAAGATCGGTAATGCGGCGATGCGTGAGTACGTCAAGTTCAATGCTCGGGGCTATATCCTGATAAATACGTGATACTTCCCCGCTCGTAAAGATATTCTGTCCCAGTTGTTCGAGTATGAGCATGGAGAAGAGGATCAGTTTGCTCTGGGTGGGAAGTGTCGCAATGCATTCAATCATACTATCAGTCTCGATCTTCGCCTGAGCCTGTTTTACATGTTCTTCTGTTACCTGAGTTGATTCGTCGCGATCGGCAAGCTCACCGGAAATTCTTAATAGATCAAGGGCACGGCGGGCATCTCCGTGCTCCTGCGCGGCAAGAGCTGAGCATAGGGGGATAACACCTTCTGCTATGGCACCCGCCACGAATGCAGCATCTGACCTTTGCGCAAGAATGTCAACAAGCTGAGGGGCATTATAGGGTGGGAAAACAATCTCTTCCTCAGAAAGAGACGACAGAACACGGGGATCGAGAAAATCTTTAAAACTCAGATCGTTTGAAATACCAATAATACTTACCTTGGAGTTTTTAAGGTCGGAATTTATCCGCGTAAGATTATAGAGTGTATCATCACCGCTCTTTTTTACGAGCTTGTCAATCTCATCAAGCACGATCACAAGCACACCGCCGCCGGCTTCAAGCTGATTTTTTAGCTCGGCATACACCTGGTCAGTTGGCCATCCTGTCATAGGAATATGCGTACGGGTTTTATCGCTGCCAATTTCATCTATTCCATCAAGGTTCTTTGCTATCTGGGCAAGTACCCTGTATTGGGTATCGATTACTTCGCAATTTAAATGGACAATCCGACAGATAGTGCCCATCTTACTGCTTGCCTTTTCAAGCTCGTAACCAACATATCGTACACAGGCTGTCTTGCCGGTCCCGGTCTTTCCATAAATCAGGATGTTTGATGGGGTTTCATTGCGCAAAGAAGGTGCCAGTATTGAGGCTACGTTATCTATCTGGGGCTTGCGATGGGGGAGTATCTGAGGCCGGTACGAGTGTCTGAGCACTTCACGGTCACGGAATATCTTGTTATTTGCAAGGTATTTTTTAAATAACCCGGTGGATGGATCTTCTGTTTCAGGCATGGTTACACTAAGGATCTGAAACTTAGTGACTCAAGACTAAAAAACGATCGGTTTATCTTGTTTATAAACCCCTTCTTTTCCAGTGGAGCTCGCTCAAATTATAAATAGAATTGATAACAAAGCTCAGAAAATTTTAATTTAATACTTATTATTTAATGGATTAAACAATTTCATTGATCTGTTAAAACATTTTGGATTCTAATCAAATAATTTTTTGGGGAGACCCCCCTTCGTTTCTTGTCGAAATCATTAAAATATTTGAGCAATATTTAAAATATTAATAAAATAAGGCTATTTTAAATTTAAATTTTAAAGTATATAAAAATTTGGTGCAATTGATTTTCAATTAAAAAAAATTAATTTCCATTTGGATAAAATTTTAATAATTTTCCACTGGAAACAAAGGGGTCTCTTAAAAGATCTTTTGCGGTACTTATTCTGGATAAATCAGGGAATCTTGGGAATCCAAGATTATTAATTTTTGAAGAACGATCATCATTTAAGATGAATCAGAAACATATCAAACCAATACGAATTTCTGCGGCAGTTATTACAGTTTCGAGTACACGGACAGAGGAAAACGACACAAGTGGACAAACTATCTGCGATATTTTAAAAAAAGCAGGTATTATTGTTGAACACTATGCGATAGTTCCAGATCAGATCGAATCAATTCGTGCTGAGCTATATCGAGCATTAATAAAATCCAATTGTATAATTCTCAATGGCGGGACAGGCCTTACTCATGATGATTGTACAATAGAGGCCGTTCTGCCTCTGCTCGAAAAAATAATTGACGGGTTCGGTGAACTTTTCAGGATGAAAAGTTGTCAGGAGATTGGTACTGCATCAATGTTGTCCCGTGCACTGGCAGGCATTTGTCATAGTAAGGCAGTTTTCTGTATTCCCGGTTCTCCTTCCGCAGTATCACTTGCAACAAAAGAACTTATTATCCCTGAGATTACGCATATTCTTTCTCATGCAATTAAATGATTTATGAGGCTGTTCTCTTTATCTCCTCATAAAAGGGATTTATCACCAAATTGAAATACTCCATTTTTTATTATCCATCCAATTTAAATCAGGAATTCCCGTTCTTAATCAAACGATATGTCAGATCCAAAGATTCGTTAACGATTAACTTCGAGAAGAGCTATGCGTTCTCGAACAAGATCTTTGATCCTCTCTGTGCCAACCAACTCAAGTTCCTCCTGAGAGATACCGAACAAGGATTTTATTCTGATCTCCTTGTCTGGAGTAATTTCCTCCCATGTCTCCTCAACAAAGTGCATATACTTTGAAAGATCCTCCCATACGCACTCATTTATTGGATAGGAACAGACAAATATTTCATTTTCCTGCTCGTGAATTCCGAACAAGGCTGCCACATTGCACTGTCGAGATCCCGCGGCGAATAGTAACGCCTCCATCTCAAAAGAATTGGAAATTGCTTTCCCGGAAAAAAAAGATCGCCGAGCATATTGTATTGCTACCTCAGCATGTCTACGTCCTGTCATGTTATTCGCGTCAAAGCATACAAGATGGGTTGAATTACGCCGTGCAATCTCTTGTATTATTCTAAGGAATTCATCACGGTTCTCAACAAATAACCTTGCCTGCCGGATCTCGTAGCCCTCGCTTGGTATTCCCATTCACTCACCCAAAACGATTGAGGGTTGACTGACCCGGTGATGAGATTGGCTGGGCTTCACTCCCGGGAGCGTCTCTTTTTTTTCGCTGAAGCTGATCGAAAATCTGCTCTGCAACACCCAGACCAAGTAGTTTTATCACCTCATCAATTCCGTGCTCAAGGATCTCATCCGGCGTTTTCATCCTGTTGTTGAACAGTCTTCTTGCACGAACCCTGCCAACCCCACGTAGCCGTAGGAGTGGAAGAAGTTCTCGCCGGGCGCCGTTTTTCATACAAATCTCATACTCTCTCACTTTAAAATGAAAAGCCGATACAAATATCCTCGCAAGTTCCGCACTTGCGTGCAGAAGCCAGGTTACACTCTCAACCATCCCATAAATATCACCAGGACCGACGGAATATCTTTCGCAGATTTTTGTATCAGAGAGTTCATTAGTCCAGTCAGACAGAAGCATCGCGGTTTTTAGTGCGCGATAAAATGCCTCTGTAGATTCATCATCACCCGGCAGAGACAGCCAAAGATCCTCTGTATGTGTATCCATCATTCGTGATAACGCGGCAATGTCTGAATTCCGGACATAGAGTTTGGGCATATCCGGAGTACTACAAATTACCTGAAGGAGGCCGAGATCGGAATAAATTTCCTTTTCCCGCAGTACACTGATTATCATAGCTGCACTTCGTGGATCGATATACAATCTTGATACAAGAGCACCAAACTCAGTTGGTCCGAGATGATCTCCAAACTCAACCACCATCTCAGAATTAACCAGAAAGACGAGTGCTGCATTTACCGCCTGCTGTATGAGGCGTCCTTGCCGGTGTTCATGGACGTAAAATGTCCGATTCATGAATGAGGTGAGTTCATTACGGTTTTTTGCAAAACCTGATGAGATTAATGATAGCACATGGGTGTAAAGTGCCGTAGGTTCTGCAATTTTCGAGTGGACCTCCTCCGGTGGTGCATCAATATACCATTCGAACAGTTCCTCTACCTGCCCCTCATCCTTGGCAATAAGCACCGCTTCACCATACGGATCAAGATGTGGACGTCCGGCCCTTCCTGCCATCTGGTGATACTCGCTCACCGGAATCGGCTGCATTCCTTCCCCCGCTGCGAACCGGTGGTAATCTCGGATGATAACCCGCCGTGCGGGAAGGTTTAATCCTGCAGCGAGCGTGGGTGTTGATGATATGCATTTTATCAGACCCTTCCGGAACCCTTCCTCAACAATTGAACGTTCCGGGCGACCCAGACCGGCATGATGAAACGCAGAACCCTTAGCGACACATGCGGCAAGTGTCTTTCCCATTTCAGTTTCTGCATTTTTCTGGATACGTTCTGCATATACAGCAAGTGCAGGGTCCTCGCTTTTTATGGCAGCAGCTGCGCGTTTTGCGAAAGCTTCAGCATTGCGCCGTGACGAAACAAAAACAAGACATTGGCCTCTTTCGGAAATTGTGTCAAGGCAAAGGTTAAGATCATCATAATTCTTTGAGATCTCCTTTACGGCGCGTGTTCCCCCCCGGAAATGGATCCGGTTGTTGAAAAAGACACCCTGCCTGAGGTCAACAGGGCGCCATGCGCTTATCACAAGTTCCGCATTGAGCCAACCGGCAAGTTTATCGGGGTTCCCGATAGTCGCCGAGAGACCGATAACCTGCATGGAAGGATTCCGGAACAGCATCTTGGCAATTACCATCTCTAATGTCGGCCCCCTCCCCTGCGAATCAATCAGATGGATTTCATCGATTACAACAAGGGTGATATCTGAAATCCACTTTGCGTTATTGCGCAGAAGAGAATCCACTTTTTCACTTGTAGCGACAATGATATCATTTTTTCCGAGCATATCATCGCGGCGGTCAAAATCACCAGTAGCAATACCAACCCGTATCTCTTTATTGCAAAACTCCTCAAATTTTTCATTCGCAAGTGCCTTGAGGGGGACGATATAAAGGCATTTTCCACCATTTGTTATTGTATGGTGCATAGCCATTTCGGCTATCAGTGTTTTTCCACTGGCTGTAGGAATAGCAACAAGCATGTTTTTCCCCTCCAGTATGCCTTTATCCACGCATTCAGCCTGGGGTGGGTAAAGCTCAGAAATCCCAGCCTCGGTGTATCGTTGCTTGAGATTAGTGGGGATGGCGAGGTCCTGGATGAGCATGGTAAATCTATATTAATCCGGTAATTCAAATTAAAATTAAATGAATCGCGTCTTTTTTCAGAACTTTGCTTGTATTAACAATTTAGCTCTCATGGAAATATAACGATACTTTTATTGAACCTGTGAATTGATTACTTTCCAGGTGTCAGTAATAATAACTTATCATATCCTGTTTTGCCTCTTTCTTTTTCTTATCGAGGAATGCAAAAACATTCTCATGGGGCACTCCCTCAATGAGCATATCTATAGCCGCCCGAGCTGTTTTAATCTGCTCCGGATAACCGATAAGAGCTATTGTTTTTCCAAAAACTGAGATCTCGACATCGGTCATATCTTCAATCTGCTCCCGTGCACGACCGTCTTTTCCAATTATCCTCCCACGGAGCCGATCGAGTTGACGCGGACCTTCTGCCATACCGGAGAGATCAATAACATCAAGAAGCAGATCTTCATCCTCAATCATTTCAAAAGCCCGTTCTGGTGAAAATCCCCGGTTTATTGCGTTAATAATCTCCACAGCCCGCAGGAGGGATACGGTGTTCTCCTCAGAACTTTCAACCTTTACAAGTCCCTCTTTACTATCGACAGAAATTGCAGTGTGGGTCTTTACTTCGAGTTCTTTTTTTGTTACGCCGCCTTTTCCAATCAGCACACCCACTCGGCTTCCGGCGATCTTTACCTCTTGCATCATTTTTCATTTCACCTCAAATTCAGGATACAATCTTACACTTCACAGCGCTGTTTTGTTATATATGTTAATGTAGTCTGGGGTTATCATGGTTCAACCGTATCAAGCCCTGTTATCGCATTGAAAATTTCAACATCATTACGAACTTCGCAACGATTTTTAAAAAACCTGTTGATATTGCGGATGTCCCGCATCAGAAACTGATAAGCACGGGGATGATCACGGGTCACCGATTGACCCATATCAATGAAATAAGGTTGGTCTCCGAATAATATATTGAACTCGCTCAGGTCCCCATGCACAAGTTCAGCCTTCTTGTAGAGGATATCAATATAGTTCACGATTGTTGCGTAGGTTCCGGCCGGGTCCTTAATATCAGCATGTTTAAGCTGGGGATAAGGAATCTCATGCTCACCTAAATATGACATTATAAGAATATTACGGTCCCATACGAGTGGTTCGGGAACAGGTATACCTGCTTCCCTGGCGCGTGCCAGATTGGAGAATTCTTTTCTTGTCCAGGCAAAAACCAGCTCCTTGCGGGATTTCTTCACGCGGGAAAATCTTCGGTCACCGATGATGTAAGAGCTCATCGTTGTAAAATTTGCCGTGCGGATCCGGTAAATCTTAATAGCGATCCCAACGCCATCCCTTTCACCATAAAACACATTCGCTTCTTTTCCTGTACTTATCGATCCACCAATTACCGACAACCATTTTTTATGAACAAGCTTATAGAGTGCCAGGAGTGTGACATCGTCAAAAACATCTTCTGAGACCTTGAACTGGTCGGCATCCCTGATGCGTATACCCATCTCTTCCAGTTTCTTATCGAATTGATCCAGTCGTTTTTCCAAACTCACAGGGAGTCACCAACAATCATCAGGTTATTTCACACCTTACCGTATATATTCCCGTACCGGGGCAAGTATCTCCACAAGTGATACGCCGCAGGATTTCTTGAGATCAAGGGGGTGTATCTCCCCCTTTCCATATGAAAATTCAAGATCCGAATAGCTCGAAAAAGTCCGGTCACCCCCAAATTTTTCCGCTCTTTTGATGGTAATTTCCGGCAGACGGGGGAATATATGGTACTGGAATATCTGAAGGACCGGATTCTCCTTAATCTCCGGGGGACAAAATGCTTTCTTGCTTTTTTTCAAAATCTCATCTTCCGTGTCAGCTACCGAGATGTAATTTCCCTGAGAAGACGACATCTTTTTACCGTCAAGCCCGTTAAGGATTGGAGTATGAACACAAACCGGAGCGTGGTATCCGAAGTTGACCAAGTGCTCACGTGCAAGCATGTGGATCTTCCTCTGATCAATACCCCCAACTGCAGCATCAACACCGAGCATTGCAATATCTGCCATCTGCATGATCGGGTATACCATCTGTGAAACAGTCGGATGGTCCATTTGTCTTCCCACTTCATCCATGCTCCGCGTCGCACGGTTTAAGGTAATCTGCTGGGAAAGCTGGAGTATGAGCAATTCGTACTCACGATCAAGCTGGAGATCTGATCCAAGTACGTACCTGACATTCGTGAGGCCGAGGCCCTCAAAGCAACGCCGGTTATACTCAGCAAGCTCTTGGACTTTTTCCATCGTCCCTTTACGATTAAGGAACGCATGGAGATCGGCAAGCAGCACAATGACATCAAAACCAGCAGCCTGGAGATCTACAAGCTTGTTAATAGTAACGAGATGGCCGAGATGTATTTCTCCGCTGGGTTCGTACCCGGCATAGACCTTTTTGTGCGGTTGTGCAAGAAGTGCACGGAGATCCTCTCCCGTGATGACTTCGACTGTATTTCGGGTTGCCAGCTCGTACGCATCCATCAAAAATAATAGGTTATAATGGGTGTTAATGGTTATTCTGGATGGGGGAAAAACCGAGAGCTTCGTTGGTAGTTATTATTGATTTCAGCGCATCCTTCTCAAGACCCATCATTGCACGGATTGCGTCTATGTTCTCGACAACGACGTCGGCCTCCTGATGAATCGCTTGGAAAAGACAAAGCTCATTTTTATTGGCGTAAATTGATTCTTCGAAGATACAGTTTTCAAAGAGGTCAGAGCGCTGCCTTCCGAGATCCATGGCAAACTCCTTGAGTTCAGCTGTACTTTTTATTCCCAACGTTTTTTTAATAAGTCCGAGACGGGGGTGGTTTTTGATAAGCTCGACAACTCTCTCTCGGTTCACAGGTTTTTTGGTAGTAATCTGGAGAGCATGCATGTGCATCATGGTTGTTGGTACTATCATTGCCATCGTGGTGATTGAAATATGGGGAAGTACCGTTTGAAGATCAGGACCGTGGTGACTTGGCACACTCACAGGATCGAGAACTACGGCGTCGATGGGTCCTTTTTTGATCTCCCCGGGATCCGATCCCCGCCGGACCATGATTGCATGGACATGTGTAACGCCATACTCCTTATCAATTTCATGAATTATCCTGCAAAGGCCTGTTGTGTTGCACGAAACTACCCTTAGAAACTGCCTGCCAATCGCATCCTTATAGTTGCAGGATGAGTTAAAAGAGAAGCCAGCTATCTCATGCTCTTCGCCGCCTTGCCAAAGTGCCTTTTTCCCAAGCTTTTCATAAAGCGGCTTATTCGTCGCCCCCACATCACCTGGTGTTGCATCGACAATAACATCAGCCAGTTTACACATATCTTCGACGGATCCGGCAACGGTAAGTCCGGCTTTTTCGAATACGCCTTTTTTTGATATATCTGCAATGAAAAGTGGGTAGCCTCTCTGTTTCGCAATAAAAGCCTCGGCGTTCGGGCGGGTCTTTGATACCCCGATTACCCGCATGTCCTTCTGGGCGGCAACCGCATCGGCAACGCGCTTTCCGATGGTACCATAACCATTGATAGCAACCTTGATCATACAATCTTACATGGTGGTTGTATAAAAAAAAGCTATGGGGATAAAATCGCTTAAAAGATATTAGCGTATCCAATTGGGAATCGCCTGAAAGTGATATAAAAATTGGGAATAAATTTTTCAGATCATTTCTTCTGCAATCGTAAAGATAATATTGAATTATTTCACTGGGAAGTACGTAAAAAAAAAACGAAAAGATATAAACAAAGTTTCTGTAATGGTAGATTAATAAAAAATAAGCTCAATAAAATTGAATTATTCCAATTGTAAAATTTCCGGATAGAATGACTTTATGAGATGCTCAATTTGTGAAAATGCTGTTTTATGATCGATAAACATTCTGAACGATTCGCCTTCTTTGTTATAGAGTGTCAGAAAACCGGGAAGCAGACGTGGATTCATCAATTCTATTGTTTTAAGATCTTCTTTTGAAATTTCATAGATCATTAATTTTTCAATAGTCTCGATTGTTCGCGGGCGGTTATCGATAGTCGCCTTCGTACCGAAAAGATCGTCTAGACCAAAGGGCTCATAACGTATTCCCTTGGGTTTCGATAGATCGAAATCAGGATTTTGTATAACAAATAACCGCCGGTTTGTCGCATAAATACCATATCCCCGAACAGATGATGAGATAACACCTGTACCCATCCCCCGCAAGCTCTCGCCAGTGACCTTGAGTGTGGGACTCGATATTCCCCCAATATATATCTCTTTTCCTGAATCTCCGGGAGTTATTATTGCCTGCTCCTTCTCAACAACAGTAATTGTTTCGACTGCTGCAATCAATACACCGTTCTCATCATGCAATGCGGTTCCTTTACCCCACAAGTACATTGGTTTTCCACGAATTTTTACATTTTCCATTTCACCGGCAAATGTGTTTCCCGTTTGTTTAATTCCAGAGAATTTTACGGATTTGTTTTTATCATCTGACATTACGATATAATCAACCAACATTGGTCTTGGCTCGGCGTAGAAAGGAATCGCATACTCGCGATTTCCTTTATGCATCATTTTTTTTGCTGCAAAACCGGTCAATTGTTCCATGGCTTTATTCCAGGCAATAATAACTCCGGCTTTGTTTATAGCGAACACAGGGTCCTCGAGTGCGTCAATGTTTTTGGTAAATTCTTTCCAGTCATCTGCCGATTCCTCAATATCCGTAACTGTCTGTGGGATGGACAGGGCATATTTTTCATTTTTCGGAGATAAGGTTTCAAAAACCTGCACGACCCCAATAACTTCCCTTCCTGCAGCTTGGTACTCGGTTGTCTCTCCCCCGGGATCGAAAATTGCACGATAATTCCATTGGAGAATTGGATAGGTTCGGTCACTTTTCCTGATCTCATGTTCGATTAATATCCCGGGCTTTATTGGGGACAGATTGCGTAATAACTCCTGAATCCTTAGGTGTTCTTCCTGAGGGATCATCAAAAAAAAATTGGTGCCGATGCATTCGTTCTTTTGTTTTCCAATGAAATCCGTAAATGAATTATTTACAAAACGTAATTCCCCTGGTAAGGAAAAGCGGCAAAGAAGATCAGAATGGTTTTCGATAATTGAACGATATGTCTTCTCACTCTCAAACAACGCACGGTTTGCCCGGATTTTTCTGACACCAGCACTTATAAATTCAGCAAGTTTGGGAATGTCCTGGACAATACCTCCTCCCTTTTGTACGTAATAATCTGCACCATTATTTAACGCTTCGATGGCAACCTGGGCACGATGTTTACCTGTAATGATAATAAAAAGGGCAGAAAACCCACGGCCCCTGATATCCCTGAGTAAATTGATACCATCCATGTCAGGCAGGCTGTAATCAGCAATTATAGCATCAAATTCCAGTGTATTCAAAAGTTCCAATGCATCTTTTCCATTTGTACATGTTTTTATCGAAAATCCGGATTCCCTCTCAAAAAATTTTTTGATAACTTCTAATACCAGAGGTTCATCATCCACGCATAAAATCGAAATTACCCCAGGATCGGTCAAAGTAATTACCACTCCTCGTATTATACCCAAGACACTGTTTACTATTGTTACTTTATAGCATTCGATTTCTTATATTTTAGCCCATTAATTTTTTCATAATCAGATGAAAGAGGAATTTATTTACCCTTTTTCTTTAATCTAAAAAAATAGGCGTTTTCTAAAAAGAAAACTTCAACAGAATAGCGCCTGAAATTTTATTACGTCAGCACTATCCTTTGCGCTTGCGTACAAGTCAAGCGGTTCTTGGTTCACTTCCAAAAAACGGATTCCCCAACTGACTTTCGAAAGGACGGCTAATGCCCGCTCCTTATCACCTATGATAAATAATGCAGCCGCAAGAGCTTCAATAGATGACAGAATGCAGGGTTTGCCGAAATTGACCGGATTTGCAGCCACTAAAAAGGGGAGCGCCCGGCGGTTTCGCCAGGAGCATACTTTTCCGGTATCTAACACTACCCATGAGCAATCCAGTACCGTAATAGATCGGACCTTCTTATCCGCCGGTGAAAGCGCCTGTTCGGCAGTTGGATCAAGAAGTAATGTATTTCGGGGAATTTGTGAAATCTTATTAAAAATTTTTAAAAAACCAGCTTTTTCAAGTTTTTTGACCGTACACTTCTGCGGGTCACAGCTGTTATCCCTAAAGGCATACAGCGGCATCATTGATCATCTGTGCGTGCACACACAGTATTAATGTATATACTCTGCAGCCCCTGCATTCTCAATCCTGCTCTGCGTGCCGAGGGAATTACGAAACCCTCGGATCTTGTTCTTTTCGAACGCTGTATAGAACGGTGCAATAAATTCGGGATTGAAATGGTACCGCTCCCATGTCCGGAGACACTGTATCTGGGACCTGACAGGAAGCCGGGAACGTTTCTTGAACGACTTAACACGCAGGAATTTATCCACCTCCTTGATGAGCTTGCCGGAAAGGTTCAGGATCTCATAATAAGACATGGCCCGCCTGTCTGCATTCTTGGTGTAAACTCATCACCAACATGTGGAGTAACGAGTACTTATTATGGCAACGAAGAAGATAAGCCATCGAAAAGAAAAGGAAGAGGGGTATTCCTCAAACTATTTCCTGACATCGTGGTGATGGATGTTGCGACATTTTCCCGATATAGCGTTTATCTGGCAGCTCCTCTTTTTTCAGAAGCTGAACGCGCTTATAATTTATATACCTCCGAATGTTTGAAAAAAAACTTTTTTGAAGTCTATCTGCCTCAACAGGCCGGTGATGATTCAGATAGAAGGAATAAAGATGAACAGGTTCGGATTTTTTCAAATAATTTAAAATCTCTTCAAAATGCCGATATTATAGTCGCAAATATTGATGGTGCGGATGCAGATTCCGGAACTGCGTGGGAAATGGGATATGCTTTCGCACATCGGAAACCGGTAATCGCGTTACGCACAGATTTCCGCCGATCCGGCAGCCATGAAAAAGTGAATCTCACGCTTGAAGAATCTGCAACTGTAGTGACAAGTACAAACCAACTCCTTGAGGCAATCAAATCACCCTTAATTATGAAATATGATTCATAATCGTTCCTTTACCAAAATGACCAAATATCTTTAATTTTTAGTGATGTAAAAGGAAATTTTTAATAAAATGACTTGAATGGAATAAACTATAAGCGAATATTTACGAAATAGTACCTGATTGCGATGGCAAAGAAACGCGACGATCGGGTAAAAGAAAAAAAAATAAGACCGGATCAGGAATGTAATCTTGATGGCGATTATCTCTCACCGATCCGATCGTTTCGGGATCTCACCTTCGAAAATATTAAGATTGTGATCAGTCATAGCCGGTATGTTCAAATCCTGATATCTTTAACAAGCATCGGGTTTTTCCTGCGATTTTATAATCTGGGTTTTAATTCTCTCTGGCTTGACGAAGCGGCGACGTTTAATTTTGCCAAGTTATCAATCATTGATATCTGGAATCTTACTTCGGGAGGGGAATATAACCCTCCGTTGTTCCATTGGGTGGAGCATTTCATGCTCTTTTTTGGTACTAATGAAATTATATTGCGATTTATTCCGGCACTCCTTGGAATCCTGACAATCCCGCTTTTTTATTTGATTGGAAAGGAAACCTTAGACCGAAATGCAGGCATTCTTGCGGCCGCACTTCTTACATTTTCACCATTTCATCTTTTTTATTCACAAGAGGCACGAGCATATTCAATGGTGCTGTTTTTTATGTCTCTTGCCCTGTTGTTTTATTTGATAGCATTTCGCACAAATGCTAAAAAATTCTGGGCATTATTTGGTATTTTTTCTGCATTGGCATTCTGGACCCATTTTTATTCCGCCATTATCATAGGAACAATAATTTTGTTCACCATACTGATGAAAGCAAAAAAATCGGGAGGAAATGTTTCAGACTTAAAACCCATACTCATTTCGCTGATTGCTTTTATTTGCCTGTGTCTTCCTCTGTTAATAGTAACAGTCCGGCTCTTTTTTGTCAGAACAAGCTCCTCACCAACCTATGGTATTCAGGGTATTGGTATTATTACTGAGTCAATACAGCAATTTTTTGGATATAATATATATTCTGCCATCATTTTTTCGATTTTATTGCTGCTTGGTTTAATCCAAATTTTGAAGTCAGATAAGACAAAATTTTGTCTTTTTCTTGCTATAATTATAATGACGTTTTTAGTAAGCTGGGGATTATCCTATAAAATGCCCATGCTACCGCGGTATCTCATTTTCATGCTGCCGATAATTTATAGTGCAGTTGCTGCAGCATACCGACCAATATATACGCTCTTTAATAATCATTCGGTAATTTACATCTTTATTGCAGCGATCATTCTCATTGCCACACCCTATATGATTACGTATTATTCCAGCTTTTCAAAGGAGGACTGGAGGGGTTTATCCAAAAGTATTGAAAGTATGACAAAGGATGGAGATATTGTTGTATTAGCTCCCGGTTACATTTCCCAACCCTTTGATTATTATTATTCGAATACAACGGATAAAACCATTGAATTTGGCGCCAATACAAAAAACGATCTGGAAAACATATCATCAGTGAAGGGCAATTCAAGTGTATTCATCATCGTAACATCGGATATTTATGCAGCGGATCCCGGTGGTGGATCTCTTGAATATTTAAACGGAAACGCAACATTTGTAGGACAAACCACAGGAATTAATGTCTTTGTTGTAAAATGATGGAATCTCCTTTTTTATGTATGATCTTACTGTCCTTATAGAAATGGTCTGTTACAATGCGGAAATAGGAACTATTGTTAGCGGTATCGAATCAGAATTAAAAAAAAATAACATCACCGGCGAAATATTTTTATCTTTTAATACGATACCAGACAAAACGTTTGATATCCCGAATAACGTAAAAAATTTAAAAAATCTTACCCTCCTGTTTCCCGGTGATAACAAAAAGTTTAACGACTTGCTATCCTATGGATTGCAATATGCAAAATCCGAAAGTCTGATTTTTCTTACTGTGCAATATTCTCATTTCCCAGCAATAATAATTGAATTATATAATGAATTACAGTCCGGGAAAGATCTAGTTATTGGGAATAGAAATTGCAGGGATATACCAAAGGATCCGCGAATAAAAAAACATGAATATGGCACATTAATTGAAAATACTCTTGCAAGGTTATTATTTCCCAAAATATGCGATCCGACGAGTGATATATTTGCCATCAAAAAAGATCTCATTAGCATTGGATCGATAAACAATTCAGAAAAAAATCTTCTTCTTGAGATATTAGGAAAGGGAAACTGGAAAGAAGAGAAAGAAATACCGTTAGACCCCTTTGTAAATGCAAAAGTGGAGCCCTTGAATGGGTCACAGCATTTTTCAACCTTCCAGTATTTGCATCAGCTTATATCGATCTTCTTTTTTTCCGCTCAACATCGGGATCGTGAAGGGTGGAAAGAAATCAGAAATGTCATCAAATTTGGAATTGTTGGCATTTCGGGAATTATTGTTAACACGGGTGTTTTATATATTTTAAGCGAAGTTTTTGGTATTTTTTATTTAATTTCAAGTTTTGTGGCAATTGAATTATCGATAATCAATAATTTTATCTGGAACGACTTTTGGACATTTGGACATGAAAAAGACCAGAAAATTTCAATTGTGACAAATCGCTTCCTCTCGTATCATATTGTATCGATTGGGGGAATGGCAATAAATATGGGTGTCCTTATCTTTCTGACAGAGATTTTGGGGATTTATTATTTAATCTCAAATTTATTGGGAATTTTTGTGGCATTTAGTTGGAATTTTTTAGTGAACAGAATGACTACCTGGAGAATACAACCTCCGGATAATTTTCAAAAACCGGATTGAAACATTAAATACATTCATAAAGAGGAATTTAATCTTGAAAATTAAATATCGAACTTAAATAAATTCTCCAGGCTCTGACAATATTATCACTTTCCCTTCCAATTAAGTTGAAGTACATGACATGAAACCATTGTTTAAGATAATCCGTGATAATGCTCAACTTCATCTTACTTGCACCTCTTTCCCGATCTACAAAGGAAATGGGGATTTCTTTAACTCTGGTCCATTTTCCTTTGCCCAAAATTTCAAAACCCATTCGGAATCCACGGGGAGTCAACTTCGTCCCAGCAAGAATGTTTTTATTCAAAGCAAAAAAACCGCTTCCTGAATCTTTTACATGGGGGATGAGGAGCCGGCCAAGCAATGCTGCACCGAAGGAGAGTACTTTCCTTATAACTGGCCAATGAATCACCTTACCTCCTGGAATGTAACGACTCCCAATGACCATGTCAAATCCTTCATTTTTCAGGTATTGGTAGAAGACGGGGATCTTTTCGGGAGGATGAGAAAAATCGCAGTCTATGCATTGAATTAATTGAGCCTGTGCGTGGAGCATCCCCTCATACAAGGATTGCGAAAGACCCGGATTTTTCATCCTGACAATGAGACTCAAGTTACTCATACTGGATTGTAAACCCTTGACCAAAGCTATGGTTCCATCATTTGATCTATCATCAACGACAAGGATTTCTTCCGTAATATCATGGGCTTTGCAGATTGCATCTACCGTGACAATCATTCTTTCAATGTTTTCTTCCTCATTAAATGTGGGAATTATGACGGTCAAATCAAAGTGCATTCACATCACCCGGAAATCCTGTATTGTCATGATCAAAAGGATTGATTAAGGAGCTGTAAACAGGGCTCTCAATTTATTTATCAGTAATATGCTCTGTTTTGTATAAAAAATACGTACTTTGGTTTCTTTATGGTTCTGTCTAACGACGTTTATGGTTGGTCGGACAGGTGCAATTGATTCGATGGGTTTATACATCACTGATCAGGTACATTAGAGTCAGGTTTGACAATTTTATTGTTTAACTGTATGGTATCAACGTGCTTCATCAATGAGCATTCGGGCATGGGGATCAGGCATGGGAAGGAAAAATAAAAATGCGATTGAATTGTCCGCAATTAAAGGAAAACACAATAAGCGCCCGTTTACCTTTCTCAATTTTCAATTCGATAATATCAATAAATCTATCGTGAAAAGGCACATCTTTTTATTGATTCTTGCCAGTATTGTGACAAATATTCTTGTGATCGTTTTCACAACATCAGTTTTCCATTCATTTATTGACCTTTTTGATTTTCAGTATTATATCGAGCACATGATTTCAGTCATGAGCGGTAAAATTCCCTATGTTGACTTCAGCTTTGATTACCCCCCTCTTGCCTTTCTTCCCATATTGCTCGCGTTTATTCCCGCATTCCTGCTCAATAATTTTTTTGCGTTTGTTTACTCGTTTCAGATTCTAATGGTGATCTGTAATCTGATCACTACCGTCTGCATCTACCTCATAGGGCTGAAACTGTACAATAGCAGAACTGCATTCTTTGCCGCAGTTCTCTATGCAACTGCATTCTCCGCCACATATTTTGTATTAACCAAGTACGATGCATTTCCCACGTGCCTCCTGATGGTGGCAGTCCTTTTTACACTCTATAGTATGAATATACGGGGGTATCTTGCTATCGTTTTTGGGGTCATTGCAAAAATATTCCCGGGAATTTCACTTCCGTTTCTACTATTGTACAACGCCAAAACAACATCTTTCAAGCAGGAATTGTATTCGGTACTAAAAATTTTCGTTCCGTTAGTTGTTATTATCCTTGTTCCGATAATCCTTTTTAAGCCCGGTGTTTTATTCTCGTATATTTCTGTGAGTCTTGTCAGATCAGACGTCTATGCGAGTACCGCCACGTATACACTTTACGCGTATTTGCACGACGTGTTTAATCTGGGGATCTCAGCGACAATTGTTTCGAACCTTATGTATTTTGTTATGGGGGGTGTGCTCCTTTTTTTAGTCGTGATTGCCTGGATTGATCCCAAAAAAGAACCCCGCCACCTGTTAAAATTTTTATTATTATCGATATTTACCGTAGTTTTCTGCATGAAGTACCACAGTCCGCAATACATTGTATGGTTCACCCCCTTTGTATGCCTGCTTATCGCGGATACGCTCTCTGGTGTGATTCTTTTCTACGTTACCCAGATCCTAACCTATCTGGAATTTCCGCTCCTATTCGGTACGCTGTATGACAATGGAAAGTACCTCAGCCCACCAGGATCTTATGGATGGTACCTTGCGTTGTTTTTCTTTACCCTTGAATATGCAGCATACCTCATCCTGATGTATCTGGCAGTAAAACCCTCGATGACGCATCTTAAAAAATTCAGGAGCGATTTTAAAGCAGCAATAAGAAAAAGGGAGTGATCATCTCTCTTCCGGCATTCACCAAAATAAACCCTCATATCCTCCTACAACCAAGTTGTTGTCATTATGTCAAATCTCACCGTCGCTGTAATCGCACCCCCGGATTATGCCAAAGATCTGGGTAAGAAAGGAACAACCAGCGATATCATATTTTATAATATAAAAAAAGGTGATGCGACGGTCACCCTTGTGGAGCCAGCGAGGTATCCGGAAAAATTATCCTCGCTCTTTTATGCGGTATCACTTGCAGATCGGGTTATTCTGGTCGTTGATGAGATCAATGCCGCATTCGGAGAATCTGTTCTCATGCTCCAGTGTGCCGGAAAATCAACGGGGGTTCTCATCCTAAAAAACTATATTACCCTTGACCAGATCGCTCCTCTTATCAGAGGAACTGTGATTGAACATTATGAGGTAATGGATGAAGATATTGTCGGCCTGCGGGAAAAAATCCTCGAAATTGCTGTTAAACTTACTGCCCATCATAAAGTCAGGAGCACTGGAGGCAACGGGGCAGTCCCCATCGATCACCATTTCAACGTAAAAGGAGTTGGTATAGTCGTATTAGGCTGTGTAGCTCAGGGGGTCATCAAAAAACACGATACACTGAAAGTCCTCCCTACGGAAAAAACTGCACAAATTCGCTCTATCCAGAAACATGATGACGATGCGGATTATGCAGAAACAGGAGACAGGGTTGGGCTTGCCCTGAAAAACCTTGATCTGGAGGAATTGGATCGCGGGTATGTTCTGACCAATGATCCCACAATAAAATATTCAAACACGATTACTGGTAAAGCCCAGCTCGTGAAATACTGGCCGGCTCCCCTTAAGGAAGGCATGGTGATCTATGTTGGTCACTGGATGCAGTTCCTGCCTTCCCGTCTTGAAAACGTATCCTTTGATAAAGACTGGAGAATGCCGGAGATTACCCTCACTCTCGAAAAACCGTTAATATATCCCCCTCAGGCACGTGTTGTTCTTCACTATCTGGAAGGCGGTAAACTTCGCGTAGTGGGATCGCTTACTTTAAAATAACTCCCGTTATTAAATTCTCCCGATTTTTTTAAAGCTCCTGTTTTTCCATCCCAATCATCTTATCATTTTGAACGATCATCACTACTCTGAGAAAAAATGCTAGGAGATATCATTAGCTGGATTGTACTTGGCGTCATCGTCCTTGTCATCATCGTACTGCTGTTCTGGGCTGTAGGTATCTACAACCGTTTCTTCAGCCTGAAAAATTCATCTGAAGCAACTTTAGGTCAGATCCGTGTGGCCATGAAGAAACGGCTGGACATGATCGACCAGCTGCTTGGTGCGGTAAAGAGCTATGCGAAGTTCGAAAAAGAAACGTTTGAACGCGTAACCGCGATGCGGGCAAGCGTGGCAACCGCTTCCCCCGGTGATCTGAACAAGGTGGAAGCTGAGTCCCGGTCAATCTTCGGGCGCCTGTTAGCGGTCGCTGAGAATTATCCTGATCTGAAGACCAATACGACAGTCACCAGTCTCATGGATTCAGTCAAGAGTATCGAAGACGAGATAGCACGGCAGCGGTATACATACAACAACATCTCGCAGGAGTTCAATACGATGATGGATACTATCCCGTCAAAATTCATCGGGCGGCTTGTCGGGTTAGTCAAGCTTGAATACCTGCAGTTCGAAGAAGCGATCACGACACCCCCAAAGATCGAGTTCTGATAGGAAATTACCATGGGGGAATCCAAACAACTGGCGGTACTTGTTATCGCATGTCTGATCATCGGTGTTATCGGCATCGTACTTGTTACAATACTCCCCCCGCTTTTTGAAGGTGATCTCATTGTCAAGTCGTATGAGGCGACCCTGTATGATAACGGGACACTCACGGAACACTATACCTATGATGTGAAAACGTCCGGTGAGTATCATATGCTCTACCGTTCGTGGGAGGAGCCGCTTCTTTTTACCACGCCAGCCCGGCCATCCGTTATGATGGTGTCTGCAATACCCCCGGCAGGAACGATTGCGTACGCCAAAGATGATTCGGGCAATGTGGCTGTGTATGGTAGCTCCTCAGCTGCCTCCTACAAATCAACAATTGGCCAATCCGCCCAGAATGACGAAGTAGGGATTTACAGTCCCGGCTCCTTTGCTGCAGGGCAATACACGGTAGGATATACCTACGTTCTTTATCCTCCGGTTGAGTACGACACAGGGGTAACCCATCTCAACCTGAAGTTCGCCGGGCAATCCCACATCCCGTACCATGACGTTACGATCACCGTTCCAGCAGATGGCATTCAACAGGTATTTGCTTATCCACCGACGCTGAGCATGGTTTTGTCAGGAAATGCATATACCTTCAGCGGTAGTGCAGCGGCAGATGAAAATATTGCCATCGAGATGCTGGGGGGATCAACAGCATTCAGCCAGATCCCGGGGTTCAGGACTCAGGTTACCGGTCTCGCGGGACAAACCACCTCGGGAAGTTTCTGGTATGATGCAATCTACACGCTCTCGTACCTGCTGAATTACCTGGCAAAAGCCGCCGTCATTCTCGTGCCCCTCTTGTTCGTATTGATCTACCGCTGGTACGGCAGGGAAAAAATGTTTACGGTGCCCGAATACCTGAGCACCATCCCGAATCCGGCACTCAAGCCTTGGCAGGTCAACCTGCTGTTCAAGGGAGACAGAATGGTTTTCGATGAGAGTGGGTATCATGCAACACTCCTCGATCTCCACCGGAGAAAATTTATAACAATAACAACGAAGCAGGAAGGAAAAGTCAAAGATTTCGAGATCCGGATCCTTCAAGCCAAATCCGATGACCCGTACGAGCAGAGAGTGCTCAGCGTTCTGGGACAAATTGCTGAGAATGGTGTCCTCAATTCGAGCCACATCGAGAAGCTCGCGCAAGAAGCGACGACAAGCAGCGCATCAGAAGAGAAAGCACTCCGCTACCAGAAGATGCTGACCGATGTGACCAGGAGGGCAGATCCATCACTTGTCAATCAGTATATCGTGGATGGAAGTGATCATATCGTTCCGCTCCTGCTCATCAGTATCACCGTGTTTGCTGTCACGCTCATAGTTGCACTCCTGGAACCCATGCAGTCATACATCCTATTCCCGGCCACGGCATTATGGGGAATCGTCATCGTTCAGGCAGTGATCGCAATCGCAATGCCGTCAACCCTGTTCGGTCATTGGAAAGGTGACAAATACAAAGAGAAGCTCGAATGGGACGCATTTACCCACTTCCTTTCGGACCTTGCATTGATGCGAAAATATGCTCCGGAAGATCTCGCCATGTGGGGAGCATGGCTCGTCTACGGGACCGCTCTTGGCGTTGGTGACAGGGTCGAGAGTGCAATGGCTTCACTAAACATCAATATAGCTGAGACCGGAATACCTGCAGGTGCATTGGGAATAGGGTTTGCATTTACCCCCCTTCTTTTCTTTACCCCGCCCAGCCGCGGTGGTTCCGGCGGTTTCCGTGGCGGCGGTTTCGGCGGCGGAGGAGGGTTTGGTGGTGGAGGGGGATTTGGCGGTGGCGGTGCCGGGGGAAGATAAGGAATACTCTCCCTCCCTTTCCCGGATTCCCGGCTATGAACCAGTACTCTTTTCCGGACTTATTGCTATAATCCAAAATCATTTTATCAAGGGTGATAGAAGGTATAAATCCGCACAAACCATATGAATACCAAAAAGGGAAATTGATCTATGCAATATACGGAAGGCCAGCTCGGAAGGGTCTTTGTCGTTCGGATTGATGATGGCGAGGATATGTTGCTCTCTCTGCGCCAGTTTATCAACGACAAATCTGTCTCTGCCGGTTCAATCCTCTTCCTCGGTGCTCTTAAGAACGGGAGGATGGTTACAGGACCGGAAGAGCTGGCAATCCCGCCGGTTCCCCATTTTGTTATGTTTGAGGGGGGTTGGGAAGTTTTTGGTGTAGGAACTATCTATCCGGGCGATGGTGGTCCGCACATTCACTATCATGCCTCGGTAGGCCGTTCCGGTCATGCACTGACTGGATGTCTCAGAGAAAAAGCAATTACCTATCTCATTGTTGAAGCAGTTGTTTTAGAATTCACCGGTCTTTCCGCACGCAGGGAGTTTGATGAAAAGACCCAGATTCATCTTCCGGTTTTAGGAAAAGAAGAGGATACCTCCGCCGACAAAATTAATAAAGTGGATGCAGGTAAAAACGATGAAGAACCCCCCGGAAACGAGAAAATGGATGAGATGGATGATCTGCCAGGAGGACTTGCTGAAATCATCCGGGACCTGACCCGCCGCCCGTCTTCATGAAGATGCTTACATCAATATATAAACTGATTCTTTTTTACACCTTATGATAGATCAGCCCGGATTTCTTCCCCTGTCCACTAAAGAAAAGGATAAGCTTGGCATCCAACAATTTGACATTATTCTGGTGACAGGGGATGCATATGTTGATCATCCTTCTTTTGGGACTGCGCTGATCGGCAGAGTCCTGTGGGATGCAGGCTTCACTGTAGGGATCATAGCCCAGCCAAACTGGACTTCTACTGTTGATTTCGCGATGCTTGGAAAACCAAGACTGTTCTTCGGCATCTCCTCGGGAAATGTCGACTCCATGGTGAACAACTTCACCCCTAATCTCAAACGACGGAGTGATGATGTCTATTCTCCAGCCGGGATCCCCAGACGACCAGATCGGGCAACCATAGTCTATACTAATAAAGTGCACGAACTTTTCCCTGACACACCGATTGTCATCGGGGGTATCGAGGCGAGCCTGCGAAGGTTTGCCCATTACGATTACTGGCAGGATCGTGTCCGTCAATCGATCCTTGCAGATACTCCTGCAGATCTTCTCGTATTCGGTATGGGAGAGCGTCAGGTATCGGAGATCGCGGGGAGACTTGCAACAGGTGAACACATTGAATCGGTACGGGATATCAGGGGAACTGCATTTACCATGGAACTTGCCCAATGGCGCAATCAACGGCCGGAAGGGATCATCGAACTTCCCGGTTTCGCTGAGGTTGCACAGGACAAAGCCGCATATGCCCGTGCTTTTGCAATACATTATAACGAACAGGATCCTGTTCTGGGGAGGGCAATAGCACAACCACACCCCAAGACCCTCGTCATCCAGAATCCGCCGGTACAGCCCCTCTCGACCCAAGAGCTCGACCATATTTATGATTTGCCATTTTCCCGCCGTGCACACCCTTCATATACACAACTTATTCCAGCTCTTGAAACGGTGCAGTTTTCCATCACAAGCCACAGAGGGTGTTTTGGGGGCTGCTCGTTCTGTACCCTCGCTCACCACCAGGGCAGGATCATCCAGAGCCGGAGCAGTGCATCGATCATCCGTGAAGTAACACAAATGACGAAGATGCCCGAATTCAAAGGCATCGTTCAGGACGTCGGTGGTCCAACTGCGAATATGTACTGCCTCTCGTGCGATCTCTGGAAAAAATTCGGAGCGTGTCGAGATAAACGCTGCAGCCCTTCATGTAAAACCTTAAAAACGAGTCATCAGCATCAGATAGCTCTTCTCAACAAACTTCGTGATATTCCAGGTGTGAAAAAAGTATTTATCAGTTCCGGCATCCGCTATGATCTCGCGCTCGCAGATGATTCCGGCTATCTCGAATTACTCTGTAATCATCACGTCTCCGGGCATCTCAAAGTTGCACCGGAACATGTGGTGAAAAAAGTGACAGACACAATGAACAAACCCGAATGTAAGATTTTCGATCAGTTCTGCGAATATTTTGAAACATTACAGCATGGTAAAAAGAAACGGCAATACCTTCTGCCATACTTCATGTCGGGTCATCCAGGATGTTCCATCAATGATATGGTCGAGCTCGCAGTCTATATCCATGACCACCAGCTCTACACAGAGCAGGTGCAGGATTTCACACCGACACCAATGAGTGTTTCGACCTGTATGTACTATACCGGTCTCAATCCATTCACTCTGGAGCCGGTTCATGTGCCAAAGGGGCAGGAAAAGAAGATTCAGCGTGCGATGATGCAGTATCGTGATTCACATAACAGGGTATTGGTTATTGAAGGACTTAATGCCGCGGGAAGAACCGATCTCATCGGCAATGGCCCGCAGTTCCTGATTCAATCCAGTGACAGAAGGATTTTACGAGACGCGAAAAAATACGATAAGACTAAAAAATAAGGAAATCTATCCACTTTTTGCTGCGCGAAAAAAGCCACATTAACATATAGCAGTATGTGGTTTATTGTACGAAATCCCGTTTTGCGGGTGTTTTTTTTACCGCAGTCGGCACAAAGGTCAGGATGGCTGGCATAAGATGATATCTGAAAAAGACATGAAATGTTCTCAAAATATCTGGTTTTCCCGTCAGAAAAGGGGTGATGGTTTTTTTAAAAAAATTCATTTCCTTCCGTAATCATCATCGAACCTTATAATGTCATCCTCTTCAAGATACTCCCCAAGCTGGACCTCTATAACTTCAAGGGGGATAATGCCCGGGTTTTTCAACCGGTGCCTCATTCCACTTCGGACAAACGTACTTTCACCCTGCCTGAGCAACTTGATCTCTCCTTCAAGGTCGACTTCTGCAGTCCCTCGTACTACAACCCAATGCTCGCTCCTGTGATGATGCAGCTGGAGAGAGAGTTTCTGACCGGGTTTGACACTGACACGTTTAATTTTGTAAATTTCAGTCTCCTCAAGGATTGTGTAAGATCCCCATGGCCGGTGCACCTGCCGGTGGAATTTCGTAACCGGATCCTTGCGTTCATTATACCGGCTGACGAGCTGTTTTACCTTTTCCGAGTGCCTTCTGTCGCAGACAAGGAGCGCATCTGATGTATCGACAACAATAAGGTCATGGACTCCTATCAGCCCAACATGTTTACCCGGTGCATGCACAAAATTGTTCTCCGCCGAAAAATACTCCGCCTTGCCAATATTGCCCTCACTGTCATGCTGTTTTATATCATAGAGAGCCTTGAACGTACCCAGATCACTCCACTCGGTTTCGAGGATGATGACAGCGACCTTTTTGGAATGCTCCAGCAGTCCATAATCAATAGAGATGGATTCAAGATTCCTGTAATTCGCAACAGATCCCTCTGCGAATGCGCCGGACAACTCCGGGCGATATTTTTCAAGTTCACTAAAAAAACAATCGGTAGAAAAAAGAAAAATCCCACTATTCCAGAGATATCCATTCTGAACATATTCCATTGCTTTTTTTTCGTCAGGCTTCTCCTTGAATTCGTCAACACGAAAACCAGGGAAAAGTGGTTTTCCGGGTTTGATATATCCATAGCCTGTTTGTGGGGAGTCTGGTTTGATGCCGAACGTGACAAGATTTTTCCCAGACAACGGTTCCGCAGCGCGGAACTGATCAATTGCAGAGTCCCCAAGTATGTGATCGCTGGGAAATACAATAACCGTGGCAGAGGAAAATATCGTCCGGATGCGCTGCATCGCCCACGTAATGGCAGGTAACGTATTTTTTCCTTCCGGTTCTGCGAGAAGATGGTCGTCTGAAATAGCATATCCAATCTCCTCAATCTGGTTACGGGCGAGATACCGGTGGATTTCATTGGTTACTACAAATATTTCAGCCGGATCCGAAAGCCGGGTTGCCCGTTCATATGTCTTCTGAAAAAGAGAATGACCGTTCAGAGGGATAAATTGCTTGGGATAATACTCTCGGGAAAGTGGCCACAGTCTACTCCCGATGCCTCCTGCAAGAATGATGGATTTCATCGTGTGTCCGTAATCCTGAACAGGTTTCTCAGATACCAAACCCTTCAGAGTTTTTATACATATTTTTTGTCCGGGGTCACCATTTATAGAATTCGATCCACCAATTTTGTTAATTAACCTTCATGACATAATTGTGGGCAGGAAAATTCCGTTATAAAGGGTTCTTATTTAATTTTTTCGTTCCAGTTTTTCGTTTGGATCTCACTTTATTCATATTTTTGGCATCACACGATATGCATCGGTCTATCTTCTCGTCGAAGATGCGGTAGGAGTTCGCGAGAACCGATGAGTTGGAGATCATGCCAGCCAGAAGAATCACTTCAAGGATCTCTTCTCTTGTCGCACCCATTTTAAGAGCTGCCTGCATATGGTAACCGGTACAGTGCGGGCACTTAAGTGCCGCTCCAACGGCGAGGCTTATAAGTTCCACATATTTTGGATCGAGAGGGCTGGTCTGAGCCACTGTTCCTTTATAGAGGAGATGGGATATGAGCACTTCGGGGCGCTCTCCCATCCGTTTGAAAATAAGGGGTACGCGCCCATATTCCTCGCCGATTTCCTGCATCCACTCGTCTGCAGTGACATCTGCGCCCAGCGCTACGATCTCTGCAAGCCGCTCCTCAAACATCTCTTTGGTTGTTTTCTCCATCATACCACCGTGTTCGTTTCTGAAAAGGGCAGGATTTTTATAAGTATATAGTCCCTCATCCGCGAGGGAATAACCTTGGCAACATCGTTAAGGGTTATCCCGTCTTCGATCTCTATCCTCCGTAAGTCCCGGGCAAACGTATCGTACGGCAGTTTAACCCTGAGTCCCTCCATCTGCACTGTGAGGGGGGTGGGAGATGTCACATCAAGGATGGCAGGCACATGCTCCCGGATAAGGTCCATCAGCCGGGCAGGTGATACTGAGAGTGGGTCTTTTGCGATCTCCTCCCGCTTCTTCTCAATAACCCGTGTCACTTCTGCAACAATCTCATCCAGAATCCCAATCTCTTCCTCTGTTTTACCCCGGCGCATAAACCTGCCGACATTGCCAACATATCCGTCAGCAGCGGGATGGATTATCCGTCTGAGCGTTTCTGTATCTGGACCTCCCATGACGATTATCGGCACATCGATACCCCTGCGCAGGGCAGGCCACTTGTACTCTATGCACGACTCGAAGTTGCCGAAGGCAAGTACGGCGATGTCGTGTTCGTTGATTACATCGCGTTCCTCGTCGCTTAATTGGGAGATCCTCTTTCCCGGCCCGCGTGCGGGACTGACCATATTTGTCTTTGCCCCAATACGCCTCGCATATTCTGCGAAATCGCAGGACGGGTGGGGCAGGTGATGGATCTCGAGGCTCATGCTGACTACGGCAATCTCCGTACCCACGAGCGGAGAATCCTTCACTTCCCCGAAAAGCGGCTTTGCGATCCTACTGATGAGCTCGATATCCTCCCGGGGAACGAAGCACTGGAGCACGACTTCCGCTGCGATGATGTGTTTCTGGACGATATACCCGCCAAGATCCTCAATGAAGTCGATGATTATGTCGTGCTGATAGATCCCCCCCTTGTACGTTACCGGGACAAGGGTCATGGCTTCTCCCCCATCAGTGCAAACTTCTCCCTGATAAGGGGGTTGAGATCTTCGATAAGGGTATCCTCGCTTGCTACAAATGAGAACCTCTCCTTGCTGAACTTTTCGCTGCGCACCCGGAATCCTTCTGGTGCGATCAGTCGGAACGCATAGATCAGATCCTTGAAAAGCGACTCACTTGGATCAGCGACGACCAGATCCTCTATCTCTCTAGCATCCACCTCAATATTGTACAGAATCACGGTGAACCTGTCTGGTTGCTCGACCCGGTCCTTGCCGTACTTCTGCCAGAATATCTTCAGCATCGGCGCAAGGTATGTCTCATCCGAGATCACGAGAGTGATCTTGTCGCCAAGCGGGTTCACGTTGGCAAAATCCCGTACACGGACAATCGTGGTAATCTTTTTTAATGTACCCACTGCGGTGAAAATCGGGATCTTCGGGTCGATGAATATATGGAGCTTGTTAATTACTCTCAGGAGGTTGTGATCAAGCAGGACATCGTTAGTAATCTGCTTATAATACGCCGCGCCCAGTGGCTCCGGACATTCCACCTCAAAGTATTCAATAGCAAGCATCTAATCGTCCCTGATGAACCCTGATGCAAGAAGAGCTGATCCAACTGCGCCAATATACTGTGAATAAGGTGGCACAACGATCTTTGTCTGCAGGAGCTCACCCATCGCGAATACGAGCCCCTCAATAAGGGATGTACCTCCCACCATAAGCACCGGCTCTTTGATATCTACTTCCTGCAACTGCTGTTCAAAAACCTGCTCCGCAACACTATGGCATGCAGCTGCAGCAACATCTTCCCGGGTGCTCCCAGTAGCGAGGGCGTTGACAAGACTTTGGGTACCAAAGACGATACAGTAACTGTTCATCGGAACGCGCCCGGCAAATCCTTTCATGGCGAGTGGACCAAGCTCGGTTATCTCGACACCAAGCCGCTTTGAGGTCATTTCGAGAAACCTTCCGCTTGCTCCTGCACAGATGCCCCCCATCGTGAAGGTACCAGGAATACCATCCATTACCGATATTGCTTTGTTGTCCATACCTCCGATATCGATAACAGTCGCAGGCCCATGTTGCCGGTCAGCCAGGAATACTGCTCCTTTTGAGTTCACCGTCAGCTCTTCCTGGATAAGGTCTGCGTTAATTTCCTTACCGACCAGGAACCGCCCGTAACCGGTTGTTCCTACTGCCTGCACTTCATTACGTTTTATATCCGCCTCTTCAAGTGCGTGACTGATCACATCCTGCGCACTTTTCAGAACCTCTATTGTGGGCTGCCAGCCGGTCCCGATTATCTTGTTATCCTTCATCACCACAGCTTTTGTTGTAGCAGAACCCGAGTCGAGTCCAAGTGTAATACCCTGCTGTGCTTCACGGGCGAGAAGAGCCCGACGTCGGGCGATGGTGGTGAGCGCCTCCATACGGGTAAGGAGCGTTCCTGAGGTTGTCCGTTCAGTGAAGGAGTAACTGACCACGGGAAGCTTTGAGTTTTCGTGGATGTAGTGCCTGAGTTCATTCCTCACGATAGCTCCCTCAGCGCACCTGAAACACGTAGCAATAAAAACGGCATCAGCATCAACACGTCCTTCCACGAGTGCTTTGGCACGGGCAATGGCGAGCTTGAGATCGGGACTCCGGACATCGAGCCCGAATATATCAAAATCACGCAGGACATCCTTTAAAGCGACATCCGGATAGAAGATCTCACCATTTACTTCTTTTGCTGCTATGTAGATTTCCTGCTGGACACCGGAATATTCAGGTCCGCAGGAAAGTTGGGCGATGCGAACAGGAGGAGTCATTTCCCCTCTCCCAGGCCAGTAAGAAAGCGTTTTATAGCAGCGACGAATTTCACACCTTCTTCTTCATTTTTTGGGTAATACAGGTCGAGCTTCGGGATGTCTTTCTGCCGCACGAGAAATGTGATCAATTCATTTGTCCGGGCACATCCCATGCAGCCAAACGCAAGGTCTGCATCATTAATGATGATTGCAGCCTCACACTCCCCGATCATGGGCCCGTAGAGAGCCATGCGTCCCCGTACCCCGCTGGGGACCTCAACTGCTGCCCATTTTAATCCTTTTTTTGGTTCCTCAGGAGTAATCTGGAGGGGTGGGGATTCGAATCCTGCGGTCTGGATGCGTTCGCGGATTGCGACGGCGGAACTGAGTGGGGTGTGCCCATAGCGCGCTACCAGATCTGAAAGGATCAGACTCGTGGAAGGATAGATGAATACTTTTGCCATGTTAAGGCTCCTCAGTGTCGATTATTTTTTTGAGTCTGGATATGTCCAATATCCTGCGCATCAGCGGATTTTCTGGGGCAGCGATTCTGGTTCCATCATTATTCTTCAGTACCTCAAGGCCATGCGAGACATAGGGAATTACCGTCATTTCGTATTCCATACCATGATATCCCGGGCGTGCACCCCCAAGGTTTGCCCGGCAGCGGCGGGAATCACCGGGAGGAAACCCACGGTCTTTGATAAATATGTGATCTGGATCAATTTTCCGGAGTTCTGCGATGATGCGGTCAACTTCATCCTCTTTTCCATTAATGACAAGCCCAAAACAGGTTTCCTTAATCATCGCACCTTTTGAGATCTCGTAGGCACGTGCGGCAAGATCAGCAGGGGTAACATCGAACGATTCCACTACCACATACTTCGTTACGCTTCCCACAAGTGCTGGTTTATAGTCGGTCAACGCTTTACCTCCCTGATATACATGTTCTCCCTTTCCTTCACATTTTTCAGTTTTTCCGTATCGATAACATGTCCGATAATGTTGGTTCCTTCAAATGGCTCGGAGGTTGGCCCGAACTCTTTGTTTGCCGAAAGCCGTACACCGACCAGTCCGGTACCTTTGCGGGAGTCATTGGTGATTGCAAGAGCTGCTGCAGGGGCTTCATCTTTTGGTGTATTCTCAGGATTGATCTTGATCCCAGGGGGAATGGGTGACTTGAACAGAACCACATCGTCGAATTTAAAAAAGACTGGAATCATGCCGGCATCATGTTCCTTGAGGCCGGTAAGCCGGCGGAATATATCACAGCTGACGGGTGCTTTTTCATCATCCAGTTCGATATCTATCACTTTTTCTAATGGGGCTGTTGTCACCGTGACCATCCGCTCTTTGAGGACATCCAGCGTATTACCCGGATCCTGCGATACAATAATCCGTTCCCCTTCCTCCTTATCGACATTAATTAAAATACCGCGTTCTGCGGAAATTTCTTTTGCCCTTACGAGGGAAAGTCCGAGAAGGTCGATCCGCTGCGGCAGAACCCTGATGGCAAGGACATCAAGCTCTTGTGCAAGTTTTACCAGTTCTATACCATGAATTACCTGTCCTGCGACATTGTGAACGAGACTACTGGGAACATCTTCCCGGTATATGTAGATGCCTCCTTCCAGTTGTCCGGTGGTTCTGACGGTAACGGTCCCCTCCCTGCGCGGGTGCCGGAATTCTGTTTCGATACCGGCCGTACCAGCGAGCCGGGAATCGAGGATATGGGTGCTCGTTGCCCTGCTGACGGTGAACTTCCCGGACTGGAGTGCAAGAAGCATATGTTCTACACTACCGGCGGCTTCCGTTGTGATCAGCTCCGGGGTGTACCCTTGTGCGATCACTTTCACGTGGGTTGTGATCCGCATCCCATCTTCAATAATAAGATTCATATCCGTCGTGGTGAAGGAACGACTGGTATCTGCCCAGCTGATGACCGGCTCTATTCGGGTGATTCGGTCTCCTGTCGTCCAGCGGTCGAGCACCGCCCTGCCGCTTACGATTTTCCCGAAGACGCCTCCACTTTCATCTGCCCCGTGATCTGCAGAATGGCGGGTTTTTGAGAAGATCAGGTAGGATCGCGCCGGCTCATAACCTCCACAGCCAAGGATAACATCACCCCGTTCGTACAGATGGGGTTTACGTAATGGATGAATAGATGAAGGGAACGGTCCGAATGCTGCAGCGTAGCGATCACCCCAGTGAAGAGCAAGTTTTTGCACAATTTCGGGAGATTCAAGGAAATCGGCGTTCTGCCCGACGATTTCTATCGTTACTTCTCCCGCCGTGGTGCTGATTGTAAGATTCCCTGTCTTTGCCTGTTCCTGAGTTGACGGGCGAACAATTCCCACGCTTAATCCGGGTGTGTGATAGGAAAGGATAGAACCAAGCGTGCTCCCTTCACTGACGTCCACGTTCTCTCCATCGACGTGGATAGTTATCATTACGCTCCTCATGCGGCGGGCTGACTCATCAATCTGCGCTCTTCTTCGGTGAGGATCGCGAGTACTTCTGCCGTCTTGCCAATCTGTACGATCTTTCCGCCACGCATGAGCGCGAGCCGGTCACAGATATCCCGGACAAATTCCATATCATGCGACACGACGATAAATGTCTCTTCCATCTCTTCACGGGAATGCATGATCGAATGCTTCACATCAATCTTTGTGATCGGGTCCATCGTACCGGTGGGCTCATCAAGAATCACAAACCGGGGCTCACGGATAAGAACCTGGGCAAGAGCTACGCGATGCCGCTCTCCTTCTGAGAGTTGCGCGGGCATCCGTTCAAGGATCTCCTTACTCTTGTCATCAGAGAATCCCGCCATTTTGAGTGTTATAAGCGCCTTTCGCATTGCGAGCTCCTTTGGGAACTCCAGCCCGATTGCGTCAGTAAGGTTGTCAAGGACATTCCGATGGGGAAAAAGATCATATTCCTGGTGGAGGAGCCCGATATATGCTGTCGCCCTCCCACGCTGATCGATGCCAGGTTTGGTCATATCGACCCATTCTTCACCGATCCGGATATTCATCTCCCCGCTGGTTGGTTCGATAAGACCTGCGATAATTGCCGAGAGGGTGGTCTTTCCCGCACCGCTCTTTCCGATGATCCCGAAGATCTCTTTGCTGTACACCTCAAATGTAACCCCGTTCACTGCCCTTACAACCCCACGATCAACCGAGATGTAGCGTTTGACAAGGTCCCGGGCTACAATAACTTTCTCACCCAGCTCGGCCTCCTCATACTTTTCGGTATCATCATACCCCTTCATGAACAGCTCGATAACTTCACGAGGGGTTCCTATTTTTGCGATCCCCCCATCCACCAGAAGTATTGCACGATGTGCTACATCCTGAATTACCTGGGAGAAATGAGAGGTGACAACCATTCCCATATTATTTGTTTTGGCTGCCTCAGAAAGCATTGAATGAACTATTCGCGCGGTACCGGGATCGAGTGTTCCTGTCGGCTCATCGGCAAAGAGCATGAACGGGTCCTTTGCCAGCTGACGGGCAAGAACCACTCGCTGTTTCTCTCCCCCGGAGAGATCCCGGGCGATGTGCATCATTCTGTGGGATAGTCTTACTTGATCGATTAGGTCAGCTGCACGGTTGATCGCATTTTCCTGAGGATAATCGATATCATCAAGAGCATGAAGAACATTTTCTATGACCCGGTCATCGCCGTACAGCGCGAAGGTACGCTGGAACATGATTGCGGTTCGCCGCATCAGGCGACGTTTCAGAATCTCATCCTTCTCACTCCAGAGATCCACATCAAGTGCAGAGAGCATGCCCCCGCAATGCGGGCAAAGTTTACCTGAAGAGCTCCCGACATCCATGTAATCGCAACGGTTACACGCTGCTACATGGTATATAATCTTCCCGCTTGTCGGAGGCTGCTCCACACCCCGCATGAGGTGCATAAGCACCGTCTTTCCTGCGCCACTCCTGCCAATAATTCCCAGGATCTCCCCTTCGGCAATCTCAAAAGAAATGTTCTTGAGCACCCTCGTGCCATCAAAATTCATGCAGAGGTTGTCTACCGTTATCAGTGGAGCCTTCATAATACTCTTATACCTATTGTGATACTTGTGACATATTACCTTTTATATGATGCACCACTGTCGTCACGATCGAAATGTCCCGTAGATGTGAGCAGTTCCTTAACAATGGTAACCACTTCACTCACGTTTTTTACCACATAATCAGCTTCCTTAAAAAGGTCTTTTGGCCGCTCACCGGGTTGCTGGATAGTAAGTATTGCTATATCGGCGTTCTGCATGGCACATAAGTCATTGATCCCATCGCCCACCATCAGCACTCTGTCGTATTCCTGTCGCAGATCGTTGACTATCTGCGCTTTTACCGTAGGTGTTGCCACACCATACACCCTGTCGCGGGGAATGCCGAGATGGTCTGCCATCTTTTCCAGTTTGGTTACCCGGTCTCCTGAGGCGATGAACGTCGGTATACCCATGCGATGGAGAGCGGTGATCGCCTCTTTAGCCCCATCAAACGGCCAACCTCCGGCAGTTATTGCATATTCAATACACTTGTCTGCCATGTTGACAATCGCTCCACTGTTCATAGTCACAACGGATTCAGCTTTACAGACCGTCCAGACATTGCGGATACATTCCTGAAGATCGGTTACGCGGACCTGGCGGTCGGTATAGAGTACATCGCCGATTTCTTCGGCAGTTACAATCTTTCTGGTACAGCTCACACCAAATCCGATATTATGTTCCACGAGGTAGGAGGAAAGAAGCATATCCCCCGGTGTATTCATAATCTCCTTTGAGTGCACGGGCAAAACGACAAGAACGCGATCCGGTGAACTGAATGTAAGTGTGGTCGTCTCGATACCTGGCAGTAATTTTCTGTTACAGATATCCTTTGCAACCCGGTACGTGTTCAGGAGTGTTCCCGCACTGTCAAAGACGACGGCAATCGACATGGTGGCACCCGGCAATAAACTCTATGTACTTTTCTGAACATTGAATCATTGAAGCTGATGTTCGTAACTGAAACCGCAGAGAAGATAAAGAGCATGGAAATACGGGGTGCCGGGAGAATTGCACGTGCGGCTGCTGAAGCCATGCGGCACCATGCTATGGAAACTCAGGCTAGGGATCTTGTATCTTTCCGGCGGGAGATGGAGAGTGCTGCGCAAACCCTTGTTACCACACGCCCGACAGCAGTCTCCCTCCCGAATGCCATTCATCTCGTTATGTCTGGACTTGAGCGGGCTGCAACGTTTGAAGAGGCGCAGAATGGCATGATTATTCGTGCTGAGCAGTTTATACAGTCTTCGCACCATGCTCTGGAAAAGATCGCACAGTTCGGCGCACGCCATATACGGGACGGGGATATCATCCTCACCCATTGCAATTCTGAAGCGGCACTCGGGTGTATACTTGAAGCGTACCGGAGTGGAAAGGAAATTGAAGTCTTTGCCACGGAAGTGCGCCCGCGAAACCAGGGACTTGTAACAATACGGACTCTCAATGATGCCGGAATTAAAACCAATTTCATCGTTGACTCTGCTGTACGTTCATTCATACATGAAATTGATCTCGTTCTTGTGGGAGCCGATGCGGTTACCGTTAATGGTGCAGTTGTGAACAAAATCGGGACAGCTCAGGTCGCACATACCGCTACTGAGGCACGCGTGAATGTTCTTGTCGCGGCCGAGACATATAAGTTCGCTCCCCGGACAATTATTGGCGAGCTCATCCAGATCGAGGAACGTGAAGGAAGCGAAGTGCTGGCATATGAGATCTCTCAAACACTCCCGCATGTCACAGTGCGCAACCCCGCATTTGATGTGACTCCCGTGGAATATATCGATCTCATCGTAACGGAGGCAGGTGTTATTCCACCGCAAATGGCCTATATTATTATCAGAGATTATCTTGGATGGGGCATTGAAGAATTCCATAAAAACTTTGAAATTAATACCAGAAATGAAGAATGAGTTTATGAAAGATGTATCACACAAAAGGGGCAGCAACTGAGGGATATATCAATGGAAATACCATTTACCAAACTACACGGAAACGGCAATGATTTCGTATTGATTGATGAGCATGAAAAAATGATTATACCGGATGACATGAAAGGGCAGTTTGCAGCCATTTATTGCGACCGTCGTTTCGGGATCGGGGCGGATGGGGTTATTTATCTCTCGAAATCTGAAAAGGGCAGTCTCAGAATGCGCATACTCCAGCCGGATGAAAGCGAGGCGGATATGTGCGGCAACGGTATCCGCTGCCTTGCCAAATATGCTTTTGATACAGGTTATGCAAAGGAATCCAGCACAGTTGAAACTCCGGCCGGCGAGATGGGCGTCACTATGGGGTATAAGGAAGACGAGTTTTTTGCAACCATCACCATGCCGGCGCCGAAATTTGACCGTAAGGATATACCGGCATCCGGTGAAGGGGAATATAAGGAGAGGATAGGGGAGTTCGACGTCTATGCAGTAAACACCGGTGTCCCCCATGCGGTTATTATCGTTGACGCTGTCGATGTTATTGATGTTGAAGCAGTGGCTCCGGCGATCCGCCACCATACAACATTCGAAAAAGGGGCGAACGTGAATTTCGTTGAAAGAACCGGACTTGACAGTATCAGGATCCGCACATTCGAGCGCGGGGTGGAGGAAGAGACGCTCTCCTGTGGCACAGGCGCCACCGCATCAGCTGCAGTTGTGCACAAACTGGGATATACTGGTGAAATTGTTAATGTTGAAACACGGGGTGGTCCCCTTACTATCTATCTCAAAGACGGCGCAAAAATGGAAGGACCTGCAACAACGGTTTTTTCCGGGAAAATCTCATTTTAAACTCTTTAACCCCTCTACCCGATATTTAATCTTCCTCCGCGGGGGGCAATTTCCCGGGATGCCACCCGAACTGCAGGTTTACCGTCATTATAAAAAACTTATCGCCATAACTTCTACGTTTATTATCGTGCCGTCTACCCGGAAAAATCTCTCTGTTGTCACTGGAACAGGGATGCCAGGATCAATACTTAGTTTCCGGACACGACCACCCAAATCCATGCGGGAGACCGGATGAATAAAGTCAGAAATTGATCTGCCAATCAGATCCTCCGGTATGACAACGCCAAGGATTTTTTACTACCCCCTCGTTTAAAAATTCAATTTTTTTACCTTTATGGATCGCGAATGCACCGAAGAATTGCTCAAGGAGCTGTTAGTCCGATAGTTCACTCTCACGCAACAGCTTATCAGCATTTTTTTCGTTCAGTGATGTACCGCGATATCCCGAGAACTGATCGGACGTGATTATCAGCGTCTTTCAACGGTATAAGGTAGTGATAGAGCCAGCGTATCTGACCAGCGAATGTGAGGGCCCCCTCATCCCGGGCGGGAGTTCCTGTTTCAAATACGGTTTCTAGTGCTTTTTTCTGGTTTCTGGCCACTTCCCGCGGAAATAATGAGAAGCGAGGGTGACCGATAATCTTGTCGACTGATTTATTGACCATTGCAGACGCGTAGCTGTTAACGTATTCCACACGGTCGTCCCTCCCAATCATAAATATCAGATCGGTGGAGGCCTCGGCAAGGGTGCGGTACAGTTCTTCACTCTTCCGTAAAGCCGTTTCTGCACGTTTGCGTTCTGTGATATCCCTTAAAGCAACTTGTATGGCAGGCTTACTTTCGATAAACGTTCTTACGCCCCTGCCCTCAACTATTACTGACGTTCCATCGACACGAGAGATATACAATTCCATAAGGGGGGTTATGTCGCCGCCGAGGTCTTTTTCAATATTTTTCCTGAACCGCATCGCGGAATTCGGGTTGAATAAAATCAAGGACGTTTTTACCGATTAAATCGTCAGAATGCGAAGCGCCAATCAGGTTGAGGGCTGCAGGATTTATAAAAATTATCTTTCCTCCACGGTGAATGATAACTGCATCAGGAGATATCTCGACGAGTTTGCGGTATCGGTCTTCACTCTCCCGTAACTCCCTTTCTGCCTGCCTGCGTTCAGTGATGTCCTGCGCATTGACTACTAAGGCCGCAACCGTCCCATTCCGAAAAACCGGGCCGACAGAAGATTCGAAATATAACATTTTTCCATTCGCGAAATGGTGTTCAGTGCCATAGATTGTCAGTACCCCGGTTTTGAGAACATGTTCGAAGCATGCAGTGGCAGCACGATGAAATTCCTGCGGTAAAAAGTCAAATATCAATTTGCCACGAACCTGCTCCGGATTCAGCGAATACGGACGGTTGATGAAAATGATTTCCAGTTTTGGATTGAGCAGCAGTATCATATCCGGAGAGTTTTCGGTAATTGATCGTAACTTCACTTCACTTTCCAGCAATGCATCTTCCGTTCTCTTTCGTTCGGTAATATCCTCAAGGATAACCGAAACTCCTTTTCGACCATCCTCGAAGACCGTTGGTGCGATCCGGTAAAAAAAGATACGATCTTTTAAATTGAGTGAAATATCTCCAGACGCCTCTTTGCCATTCAGCCCGTCATGAATTTCCCTCAATAACCCGGGGAATTGATGATCAAAGACCGTGATAACAGGTGTATATTCAATATTTTTTCCTAAAATCTCTTTTTCGTCTGTTCCGATAAGGTAAAGAAATGACTCGTTTGCAAAAATTATCCGAAGATTATTATCCAGCTGTAAGACCAGCTCTGATGATATTGAAAGTACTGCGGACAGTGGCACTCTCTGTGATGGTTTATAAATCTTTGCCATCCCGAAGCGGCGCATCTCAACCTGTCCCGATACAAGGAGGTTCAAGATATTGCCCTGCAGTATTCCGGTTTATCTCGATTGCTCTGACAATTTCCGTGATACTCATGCCTTGCGGATTTTTCTTTAAAAGATCCTTGATTTGTGACGTGATCTCTTGTCGCAGAGCCATTCTTAGAGTTCTATTGGGCTGTCAAGATATAACCATTCGGATTTTATCATTTCCGAAGAAAATGCCGCGATTCAAAATGGTGTTTAATAAAGGAGAAATAATTATCATCAATCTCTTGTCCTGATTCCGTCTCCAACGATTTCAAAGTCAAAAAAGGCACCCTCCGGCTGTGAACGGTGTTTGACGAGCCGTGCCCTGCGGAACCCGGGATTGTCTGTCTTCTCGAGCCGGATGATCACCTTGGAGATGTGTTCGAGGGCAGTACCCCCGAGGCCGAAGTAGGTGTTTTTTACAGTATCCATATATACCTGGTTGGTAATGATCACCGGTATCTCGTATCGTTTGGAATAGCCGAGCAGCTGAATCACCTGCCGCGTGAGCATCTGGATAGAATCCCTTCCCTTCTCGAGGTCTGTACGGTATAGCGCTGTTGCAGAATCCATGATCAGCAACCCTGGTTTGTGTGCCTTAAGAACTTTTTCCGCTTCGGCAATCATGGCACCCTGGTGCTCAAAGTCGATGGGTTCGAATAAAAAAAGCCGGTCGGCAATTTTTTCCGTGTCTGCACCTGCAATCTGGCGGAACCGTTCAATGGAAAACCCCTCAGAATCGATAAACACAATAGTGTGGCCTGCCCTGAGGCACGTGACTGCAGCGATCATGCATAATGTACTCTTTCCACTCGCCGGCTCTCCATAGAACTGGGTTATTGTCCGCGTTTCAAATCCGCCACCAAGCAGCCGGTCAAGTGCTGCATTCCCGCTGCTCTGCCGGTCGGTTTTCATCGGCCACCTGATCCGGCACTGCCGTTCTTCACAGCTTTCCAACCGGCTTTTTCAATGGCACCCAAAACATCGCGTACTGGAATTCCTATTTCTGACGCCCAGTCACGGGCTAGATCGAATTCTGCTTTGATGGAATAGATCTTTCCACACATCCGTCCGATTTTAACCGGCATTGCCCGATGATTTCCTCCAATTTCGACATTTATATGTTCGATAGTTCGTTCGGCAATGAACCGGTGGACTGCAGGAATGCAGCGAATGCCCAGTGTTCCCAGTTCCCGTGCCATTATTTCCACTATTCCTGCACTTTTATCGGAGGTGCAGATCACACGGATAAGGAACCCCGGTCTTCCTTTTTTCATAATGATGGGTGCCGCGCTTGCGTCCCGTGCCCCCTCTTCCATGAACCGGGTAATCGCATGGGCAATTACCTCACCACTGACGTCGTCAACATTAGTCTCGAGAATATCGACCATGTCTGGTTGCAGTGGCCTATCATCTCCAGTCATTTCGATGACCATGGCCCGGATTACGTTAGGGATATTCGTCGGATCCCGGGTTCCTGCACCATATCCAACTGCCTGAATAGTATAGGTTCCGAGATCTGTTGCGGGAATCGTTGAAAATTCTGCAAGGAGTGCGGCCCCGGTTGGCGTGCAGAGTTCGCCTTCTTCTTTTCCCTGCCTTGCAATTAGTCCCGACTGAGAGAGAATTGCGGTGGTCGCTGGTGCAGGTATAGGAATTAAGCCGTGGGAACTTTTCGTAGATCCCCGGCCTAGAGTGATCGGCATTACTGCCGCTGCTTCAATGCCGAGCGAGTAATATGCTGTACAAGCACCGATTACGTCGGCAATGGCATCATCAGCTCCCACTTCGTGAAAGTGTACGTGGGAACCGTGGATCCGCTCCTCAGCGTCGTTGAGTCGCGTAAAAACCCGTTTTGCCATCGCAAGTACCTCGGGAGGGATGTCAACCGCTGAGTCATCAAGCCGCTTCATAACATCAGCAAGTGTGCGATGGGTGGGAGCAGCATGAGTATCCACCTTCACGGCACGGATACCTGCCCGGGTCACTTCAGTAATCCCTGGCTCCACCATTACGGATTGCATAGCCTGCACGACAGATTTCCTGTCTGCTCCACAGTCCAGCAGTGCACCGATAATCATATCGCCAGCCGCGCCGTGGAACGGATCAAAAACAAGGACTAGCATTTACAGTACTTATAAATCCCTGCGTATATGACCTTTAAGGTAATGCCTGAAGTGCAATTGAGGGTGGATTCTGCTTACCCTGGGGATCAGGGTGGCGGGAAAGCCCGGCTTGATCCCGAGACAATGTTACTCCTCAAGATCTCGCCCGGTGATCTTGTGGCAATCGAAGGGAAACGCCGGACTGTTGCAAAGGTCTGGCGGGCACTTGTCGAGGACTGGAACCAGCGCAAAATACGGGTTGATAATTTTACCCGGACGAATGCAGGAGTCAGCATTGGTGATACTGTCAAGGTAATTAAAATAGCCGATGAAGTTGAAGCAAAAAGGATTATCCTTGCACCACCTGAAGATCTCCCCAAAAAAATACCGATCGCCAACAACCCGCATGTGTTGAACGGGCTGATCGATTTCCCGGTTGCGAAGAACGATTCCGTGCCGATCATGCTGGGGTTACCATTTATACAGCCGCAAATTGTGGCTTTCAAAGTTGTCGAGATCGAGCCGGAAGAAGCAGTCATCATAACCAAGAATACATCTATTGAATTCTCCGATAAACCCGCCGCAGGATTTGAAGGTATCAAACGTTTCTCCTACGAGGATATTGGTGGACTCAAGGATGAACTCCAGCGTCTCCGCGAGACTATCGAGCTGCCGCTTCGTCACCCTGAGCTTTTCCAGAAACTGGGAATAGAGCCGCCCAAGGGAGTGCTTCTCTATGGGCCGCCGGGGACAGGAAAGACCCTGATTGCAAAAGCGGTTGCAGGTGAGAGTGGTGCGCATTTCATTTCGATCGCCGGCCCTGAGGTCATATCGAAATATTATGGCGAGAGCGAACAACGTCTTCGGGAAGTCTTTGAAGAGGCGCGGGAAAACGCTCCATCTATCATTTTTATCGATGAGCTCGACTCTATTGCACCCCGTCGCGAAGAAGTAACAGGAGAAGTGGAACGCCGGGTTGTTGCCCAGCTCCTGACAATGATGGATGGCCTTGAGGAACGCGGGCAGGTCGTCGTCATCGGAGCGACAAACCGGGTTGATGCAATCGATGCTGCCCTTCGCAGGCCGGGCCGGTTTGACCGGGAAATTGAAATTGGCGTCCCCAGCGAGCTGGACCGGATTGAGATCCTTAAGATTCATACCCGTGGCATGCCGCTTGCCGATGACGTGAACCTTGATACACTCGCTCAGCTGACCCATGGATTTGTTGGTGCCGATCTTGCAGCGCTTGCCCGCGAGGCAGCAATACGTGCGTTGCGCCGCTACCTGCCGGATCTGGATCTTGATGCAGAGGAGGTCCCGGCAGATGTTCTCGATTCACTGCGGGTTCTTGCCAGTGACTTCCGCAGCGCTCAACGTGATGTTGGCCCGAGTGCGATGCGCGAAGTGATGCTCGAAGTTTCACATGTGAAATGGGATGATGTGGGAGGGCTTGAAGAAGCAAAGACGGAAGTCCGGGAGGCAGTCGAGTACCCCCTGACCCACCGTCAAAAATTTGAAGATCTCGGTATAGAACCCCCGAGGGGTGTTCTGCTTTATGGTCCACCAGGGACTGGAAAGACCCTCATCGCTAAGGCGGTCGCAAGCGAGAGCGGGGCAAATTTTATCCCGGTTCGGGGACCGCAACTCCTCTCCAAGTGGGTTGGAGAGAGCGAACGTGCGGTGCGTGAAGTGTTCAAGAAGGCACGTCAGGTCGCACCCTCGATTATCTTTTTTGATGAGATTGATGCACTGGCACCCGCAAGGGGCACGTCTAGCGACTCTCATGTTATCGACAATGTACTCAACCAAATCCTGACTGAGATGGACGGCCTTGAAGAGCTCAAGGATGTCGTGATTATGGGGGCCACAAACCGCCCGGACATTGTCGATCCGGCACTTCTGCGTGCGGGAAGGTTCGACCGGCTTGTATATATCGGGGAACCCACATTCGAGGACAGGAAAAAGATTATCCAAATCCACTCCCGGTTTATGCCGCTCGAAGGTTCGGCACTTGAAGAAATCATGAACATGACAGAAGGATACAGCGAGGAGGAAATCGGGAAATTTGTCGAGAAACTGGGAAGAGACCGGATTCTTGAACTCGATGATGTGAAGGCAGTGATTACCACGACAGATGAAGGCAGTACAGATGTCTCTGTTGGTACCCGCCGGAAACGTCTTATCGAACTTATGTATGAGAAGAAACTCGTCTTGTCGGATCCGGTCCGGGACCGGCTTGCATCCACACTCTCTGGTATGACTGAGGGATTTGTGGGTTCTGACCTGGGATCGATCTGCCGGGAAGCAGGTATGCTGGCGCTGCGTGAAGATGCAGCTTTTGTAACCCAGCGCCACTTTGAGGAAGCGCAGAAGAAGGTGCACCCGATGATGAACGAGAGGCTCAGAGATTATTACAAGAATATCCAGCAGCACTTTAAAGGTGGTCTTCCTAAACAGGTGCAGCCGCCGGAATACCAATAACTCTTTTTTTCACGCTTACGAGCATTATTCCGCCAATCAGAATCAATATCCCGGCAAACACGATCTGTAAATTCCGACTGGAGCAGTCGTGTGCGCACCGCATGCCGAATCGTGCGAGTAGGATGGTGGTTGCAGCGAAGATCGCAAAGGTCACGAGATCCCCGCAGTCAATCGTGTTTGGCGGCAAGCCCGCCACGTCCCACCCTTTTGCCTGCAGGGCGAGAAGATAAGACAGTCCGAAGAGGTGCTGACTGCGATGTGCATGGGATAGCCGAGGAGTATAACGAACACCGGTGTACGAGCAGGATGCCCCCGCCAATACCAGCCAGATCAGACATGACGCCGGTAAGGAATCTGATAAAGAAATAGATGTCCCACTAAAAGTCCACCGAAGATCGCGGCGCACCCAAAAGGCACGGCAGCCTTCCAGTTCCCCGTCCCATAGAGAACAGCTATAACTCCCGTTTAGGTTTTTTTCTTATTACACAGAAAAAAATGCAAATTCTCTCTCAAATCATAACCCTCAGTGACGCATTTTCATACAACTCCCACTTCCGGTGTCCCGTTTTTACATCCCGCCGAAAAATGACAGACCGTGAATAATTAATGTCCCTATCCAGCCCCTGTTTTCCAAACAGGGTAAAATTTGAGGAGCATATACTGCCCACAAACGCCCCTTGGTCTGGCCTTGTCCGGCTTCTCAGTATCAACCCCTTTTTCGGGATCTATAAAATTGTCCGATCGCCAAAAGAACGGTTTTTAGAGGACTTCGAAAATCGGAGCGTTGTATGGGCTTCTTTTTACTGAACCGGAGTCCATAGCGGGCCCGGAAGGGGTCTAGCACGGTCACAACGGGTGATCGCAGAGCCCGGAATATTGGAAGGTTACCAGAAATAATCCGGAAAAACGGCCTGCAATCGTTCTGACCGTGCTAGACCCCCCATGAAAAAAGGGAGGTATTGGAAGCCCGCTAAATTGCAGGATCTAATCCCATTTTATGAGGTTATTCCGTCAAAAACTCAGATTTAAACAGTATTTTCTATGAGCACGGGCATTCCTTTCACTCAGCTAAATACCTCGCCCGGATTGATAATAAGAGCCTGTAAAGGGCGTATCTGGGATCATCTCCCGGAAACCTCAAAAACGTTCGGATTCAGAAATTGTCTGACACTCTTTCGCACCCTCACTCCACGCAAATACTCTTTCTGAAATTGACCTGAACTCGCTAAAATTAGGGAGTGCGGAAATGAGGGAGAGATTTCACGACCACCTAATTCTCCGGTTTTTTATTGGGAAAAAAAGCGAATCGCCTTTTGAATTTTCCTGGGGAATTATCTCTGGAAATTATCCGCGCAAAAAATCAAAAAAAGATCCGGAATTCCCGGGTATCATTGCATTACAGTCCGACCCGGCCCGGTTACTCGCAGTAGATATCGCTGGCCCACTCCTCAATGACCCGTTTCGGCGGTTTACCCCGGTTACCTCCCCGGGGCTGCCGGGATAGGGCCGAATTCCTGTCCTGCTCCGTCTCATTATCATCGAGACCGACTTCTTTTAATTCCTGTGCCTTTTCTGCAGGCTGGGAGACCTGTTCCCGGTTTAGTGGGCGCCGGTGGAGGTCATGCTGTCGGGGACTTTCTTTCAGCGTATCTTGTATGTTCTGCTTTTCATCCGCCATAGATATCAGGACAGATAATACAGGAGAGGTTACAGAAATAGTTTGCTCCTGGATAAAGAGTCTTGAACGAACGAAAAAATGTCACAATAATGAACACCTATATACCTCAACGTCAAATTTGTTTCATCAGATCTCATGATGTCCCATGCCCAACGTCACTACCCTTCTTGACGCAAAAAGCGTTCCTGCAGCAAAAACAGCCTTTATCTGCCCATCGCGTACCGAGACGTACAGCTACGGAAAACTCCGGGATGAGATGAACCGGGTGGGTCTTGGGCTGTCGAAACTCGGGATTAAAAAGGGTGACCGGGTCTGTATCTATCTGGACAGCTCGCCCGAGTATCTGATCAGCTACTTTGCCATCTGGCGTATCGGAGCGATAGCTGTACCTACAAATATCGTTTATCGTGGCGAAGAGCTGCTGCACGCGATCAATGATGCGGGCGCTTCTGCTATCATCACGGATAGTCAGGGAGCAAATATTGTTACCGCTATCCGCCGTAACGCCCCAACACTTTCACATATCATCTGCACCAATGGTTCGTGTAACGGATCGATTGCTTGGAAATCATTTTCCCCGGCACCAGCAACCATGCGATCAGTCAATTGCACAACCGACGACATATGTCATATCCAGTACACCGCAGGGACAACGGGAAAACCCAAGGGTGCAATGCTCACCCACGGCAACTGGATGACCGCGCTTGATGCCGAACGTGAGGCGCTCAGGCTGAGACCGGATGACGTATATCTTGGTATCTATCCGATGGGGCATGTAGGGCTTTCGTGGGGACTTTCCACACTCCGTGCTGGCGGTACGTACATCATGATGGAGCGCTTTGAGCTCGAAAGGTATCTCGGTTTTACCGAACAGTATAAGGTAACTGTTCTTGCCGGCATGCCCCCAGTGATCCACTCACTTGTTCATTCCCCACCGGGAACTGAGAAACGGCTTGCGAGTGCCCGGGTAATTATATCCGGCGGGGGGCAGCTCCTGCCGATAGTCTGGGAGGCATTTGACCACCGCTATCATATACCCGTTGCCAATTCGTATGGGTTATCGGAAACGATAGTAATTGGTTCGGGTACCACCACACTCCCGGAATACCCGAACCTGACCATGAACTATCAGAGCGTCGGTGTTGCAGTTGGTTATACTGAGGTGATGATCGTTGATGCTGACGATCCGGAAAAAGAACTTGCGTTCGGCGAGAGAGGCGAGATTGCACTCCGTGGCCCATCAATTGCGAAAGGTTACTGGAATATGCCGGATGCGACTGCAGCGGTATTCCGGCATGACGGCTGGTTCCTAACCGGTGATATCGGGTATCTTGATGATGGGGGCATCCTCTACATCACGGATCGCAAAAAAGACATGATCATCATGTCAGGCTGGAAGATCTATCCGACTGAAGTTGAGAACGTGATTATCCAGCACCCGGTTATCGCTGATGTCGCCGTCTTTGGTATACCTGACGAGCGTAAAGGCGAGGTTCCGGTAGCAGCGGTCGTGCTCAAACCGGGCAGTTCCCTCACGAAATCAGAGCTTGAATCCTACTGTCGCGATCACCTTGCGGGCTACAAAATCCCACATATCCTGATGATCGTCGATTCGCTTCCCCGGGTCCACGGATGGAAGTTGCTGCGCATGACCCTGCGGGAATCATTCGTAGGTTCATCCCTGGTACAATAAAAAAATAGTACAATAAAAAAACGTAGATATCTTTCAGAAAACATTCTTAGGGTCACACAAACCTTTTAAAGAGTTAAAAAAATATATGCCTGAAGCATTTTGGCAGACACAAAAAGTCATATCTTGGACATTCCGGACACCGGAAGACAAAAAAAACGGTCTACGGGTATCGTAGGTCTTAACCTCCTGCTTGATGGTGGATTTCCCGAAGGGACCATTATCATGATCTACGGCACACCAATTGCAGGTGTAGACCTTGCGGCGAAGCAGTTCTGGAAGGTGGAGGGTGAAGAGGGTACTTATCTGATGAATGATGGAGATGTCGAGACAGGAATGATTGACGCCTCTGAACTTCACCCCGAAATGTATATGACCCAGATGGCAGGGGGCCGAATTGTTGTTGACTCACTCTCGACTATCATTATCAAGTACGGGATTGAGGAAGCCTTGAAATTTTTACGACTTGCCCGCGAGGAAATGAAAAAACGTCGTTCAAATATTGTGTTCGTTGTTTACACCGGTATCCATGCGCCCGTAGAGATGACCAGAGTTATGAGGGCGGCTGACATTGTCATCGAGTTTAATACAGAGGTTCACCAGGCCGAGATCGAACGTACGCTTGCAGTGCACAAAATGAAGGATGCGGCGTCCCCGCGGCGACTTCTGCCATTCATCATCACGGAAAATGGCATCGAAGCATCGACCACATCAAGGGTTGTATAATAAATTTTTTACCTTTTTTCGGACTTTGAAAGATCACAATGCCAGCCGTACTTCCTTTGCAGCATCCGCCAGATTTTTTAATTTGCGGTAGGCAACCTCGTGAGACCGCATCCGCATACCGCAGTCTGGATCGAGCAGCATAATCTTTGGGTCGAATATTTCGATTCCCTTCTCAATTCGCTTCCTGATCTCTGCGACACTTTCCACAGTGTCGGATGCGGAGTCAACACAACCATACCCAATCATCCGCCCGGTAAGATCACGGCGGCTGAGCAGATCGAGGTTAGCAGGGTTGTTCGCAAACTCGAAGTCCAGCACATTCACGTTGAACTTCAGGATTTCGTCAATGACATTCCCTAAATTTCCGCAGACATGCATACAGATGGGAATATGCAGAGCTGTCGTGATGAGTCCAATCGCTTGTTTTCCGATGTCGAGATCGGCCATTCCTGTGGAGAACATCGGTTCGTCGATCTGCAACAGGGTAATCCCTGCAGCTTCCAGTGCTTTTGCTTCAGGAATGAGTGCTGCGGCAAGTTCCAGTGCAAGTTCCTCCTTGTTGCGGTACATCGGAGTATCGATGTGAAGACCATGAGCAAGCGTGGTGGGACCGGTGATTATCCCTTTCACTTTTGGGGCTTTTGTGAGTGCATATTTTGTATCTCCAACAGTTATTGGTCCGGATGCAGGCTGTATTTGACCGATGACTTCCTGTCCTTTTACGCCGGGAAGTTTTGAGGCGAATACTTGGATCATATCACCACGGACCTGACCGTCCGATATGATGTCGATACCTGCTTTGATCTGTTCGGCGACTGCTGTCTCAACCGCGGTATGAAGTGGATCAAAAAGATTTCTCAGGCTACCCCCTTTCACCACAGGGTAACTTCCGACCACGGTGGTCGCCAGCACTTTGTTGATAAAATACTCCTTTACCATATGATATCCGGATAATTAATCGTACAACCGAATCAACCGCGGCGATAAAAAAGTATGTGGTCAGGGAACCAGCCGGTGCATGTCACGCGGGAATAGTACTGCCTCGCGCACGTTTGCCAACCCGACCATCGTCATAACCAGCCGATCGGCCCCCAATCCCCAGCCTGCATGGGGTGGCATGCCGAACCGGAACGGGCGAAGGTAGAATTCGAAACTTTCAGGGTTCAGGCCTTTTTTCCGTATCTGCTGGACGAGAAGATCATGCTGGTGGACGCGCTGGGCACCGCTCGAGAGCTCCATTCTCGGGTGCATGAGATCAAATGCCTTACAGATGGAGGGGTCGTTCTCATATGGCATGGCATAATAGGGACGGATCTCGCTGGGCCAGTTAACGATGAAGTAGTGCCCGCCCATCTCCGATCCGAGCGCTCTCTCCGCAGCAGGACTGATATCATCGCCGTACTCGATCGGGTCTTCGATCCTCTTCTTTGCGATCTCGATTGCTTCACAGTATGGAAGACGGGGGAACGGCGGTTTTGGGACGACAAAATCGGAGATCTCGAGGCTGGAGAGCTGATCGCTGCATGTCGTATTGACGTATTCGTAGGTTTTAACTATCAGCTCTTCAAGGATTCGCATTACCTCATGATGATCAGCATAGGAGACTTCGATATCGATCGACGTAGCCTCATTCAGATGTTTGGTCGTGTTATGCTCCTCCGCCCGGAAAATTGGCCCGATCTCATAGACTTTCTCAAATCCGGCTGCCATCATCATCTGCTTGTAGAGCTGCGGGCTCTGGTTGAGAAACGCCTCCTTGTTAAAATATGCAATCGGGAACAGATCAGTGCCGCCTTCGGTTGCTGCAGCAACGATCTTGGGGGTGGTGATATTGATGAATCCTTCATGATGCAGGTACTGGTTGATGACATGCATAGCAGCGCTACGAATCTGGAAAACAGCGGCAACCCTTGGTCTTCGGGCGTCGAGGAACCGGGCATCAAGCCGCGTATCCAGATCAGCGGGAACCTTCTCTACAACATCAAGAGGGAGGGGGCTGTCTGCCATACTGATGATCTCGAATACATCAGGTACGAGCTCGCGCCCGCCTGGTGCCTTGTCAATAGCTTTGACCATACCTGCGACCCGGACGACCGATTCGCGGGATACCTGCTTTGCAGCAGTCAGTACCGCTTCTGAAGTTCTCTTTTTTGGGAGGGTTACCTGGATGATACCTGTCCGGTCGCGGATCAAAAAGAAGGCAAGACCTCCAAGATCCCGCACCTCGTGGACCCAGCCGCAGACTTCTGCATGGCCGCTCTCAGGTGTGACTGATTGTATGGGAATGCGCATGATGAAATCCTATACCTATGGGGCGCAGGGTATAATGGATTTTATGGGCATGGGGTTTCGGGGTCATCATGGATCGAACAAGATATAATTGCAGGAAGTTCTTGTCAGCCCCGGGATCGCACAGGTGTTCGTATTTTGAAATATAATGCACCTGGTACGTGAAGATAAGCTCGATAATCAGAATATTGATGGGGAAAAGCAGGATGGCGATCAGGACTTCGGGATAGTCCCCGGCCACATCCATGGAGAACGGTATGAAAACACTGCAAATGAGGAAGAGGAGTTGATCCAGAGCAAACGAGGGTCACCGCGCAGATGAAATGGAACTGGCGATGATGACTCAGCCAGAATCTCGCAAGAATTAGAAAATAAAACTAAAGAACTGATGAATGAGATCGAAAATCATATCAGGAAACATAGTTTTAGCCCGGGATACGGCAGGTCCGGGAGGATTAATGCCCGGTATAAGGGGGTCATTTCGATCGCAAAGATACCATCAACCATCGTCTCCAGCCGGTTTTTTGAGATATGGTAATTCCTTCCTTCTTATAGTTCACTCATAATCAGTCATAGGTTATCCCAATTCGCAGGTTCCTATTTCCCGCTATAGTACTAGACAATAAAAAAAATTACAGCTTTTTCTTATCTCAAACAAATTTTTCATTCTCTACGTTCCATTACGGCATTGGAAGGAATGACTTTCTCGTCGTGCACATCTTTATATTCCAATGATGAAATCACTACATGGAGAATTATTGATGAAGATAATAGGCATCAGCGCAAGCCCGAGAAGGGAGAAAAGTCAGACACGCCGGCTCGTTATGAGTGTCCTTGAGGGAGCACGGCAGACAGGTGCGGATGTAACATTTGTGGACATATGCAGTCTGGAAATTAAATACTGTACTGCGTGTGGTACGTGTTACGCCAAGGGTGAATGCATCCATGATGACGATTATCCGGTAATTCTGGAGAAGATGCTGGATTCTGACGGTATTGTCTGGGGCTCGCCAAATTATATCAACTCGGTTACTGCCCAGCTCAAGACCCTTCTCGACAGGATGGCGGATTCGATTCATTGCCAGTCATTTACCGGAAAGTACGGTTGTGCAGTCTCCACCGCAGGGGGTTCAATGGCAGACGAGGTTGCGGACTATATGAACGCAACGATGTGTAATCTCGGTGCGACAACGGTTGGAAAAGTGGCAGTACTTCTCGGTGCTGATCCGAATGCAATAGTGCCTGCGGAAAATCAGGCAAAGGCGCTAGGCAGGAAGCTGGCTGATGCAATCCGGACGCAATGGAAGGATCCAGCACAGCAGAAAATTCATGCGGAACGCAAAGAGTACTTCAAACGTCTTGTAACGTTCAATAAAGATCTCTGGAAGCACGAATACGACTATTGGAAGGGAATAGGCGAACTGAAATAAAAGGTACCCAAAAAGTTTTTTTGGATTTTTTCATTCTTACCCAATGATTAGAAATTATTATAAAATTTTCGCAGGTTATTGAAAATTTCTTTTCAGGATTATAAACAAATTTTCCCGTGAGAATACAATAAATCCGGAAAAAAATAGTGGGTTCCGAAATTTTTTATGGGAATCAAATGAAATCTGAAGGGAGAACAGGATTAAGACGATGGGGGGTTACGTATAAAGCGAGGTTCTCTTAATTTCCCGTGCCGGATTCACTCCATCCGGATATCGTACCCGGCAACCGCCAGCACTTTTTTAATCTCCTTGATATGGTTCCAGCCTCGTGTCTCCAGTTCAATGTTCACCCTCGCCATCAGTACGGGGATATCACTTTCTCCTTGTAAGTGATGGATTTGAAGAATATTGCCCCGTTCGTGTGCGATCGAGGTCAGAATCCGGGCAAGTGTGCCAGGCTGGTCATCGAGCAACACTGAAAAACGCATGATGCGTCCCTGGCGGACGAGCGATTGCCGGATGACCCGGAAGAGCAGGGCACTTTCAACATTTCCCCCGCTGATGACGAGAACAACATTGCTGCCTGAAGGCACATCGATGGAACCGTTCATGAGAGTAGCGAGCGGTACAGCACCGGCACCTTCTGCGACTACGTGTTTCCGTTCAAGAAGCAACAGCATCGCATCGGCAATCTCCTCTTCAGATGCAAGTACGTGTCGATCGACATATCGTTGTATGAGGGAAAATGTATGAATACCGGTCTCTGCAACCCGGATACCATCGGCAATGGTTTTTCCTGCCTGAATCCGGCACGGGGAGCCATGGCGGAGCGCCTCTCCGGCAGATGGGCACGTGCTTGCCTGGGCTCCGATGATAATGATGTCCGGCTTCATCGCTTTTGCTGCGGTTGCAATACCTGCGATAAGACCTCCCCCTCCTACCGGTACCACAATCATATCTGTACCTGGCAGATCATGGAGGATCTCGAGCGCTATGGTTCCCTGCCCGGCAATCACAGCATCATCATCATACGGGTGGATGAAGATATTCCCTTTGCGTGCTATCTCCCGTGCTTTCTCTATGCTCTCTTCCAGGGTCAGGCCATGAATGATAACCTGGGCCCCATAACTCTTGGTCGCTTCCTGCTTTGTGAGGGAAGACCATTCTGGCATTACGATAGTTGCGGGAATGCCGGCAGAATGTGCCGCTACTGCGACACCCTGAGCGTGATTCCCGGCCGAAGCAGCGACTACACCCTGTTCTCCCGTCGTATTGACATAAGAAAGAATCTTGTTAGTAGCCCCCCGAACCTTGAACGATCCTGCTTTCTGAAGCGTTTCGAGTTTGAGATAGACATTTGCCCCGGTCATCTCGGAAATGGTGGGTGAATGCACAAGGGGGGTGCGGATGATATGCGGAAAAATCCTTGTTTCGGCCGCTTGGATATCTGCGAGAGAGATCATGCACATGAGAATGTATCCGGGAAGTTATGATGGTTACGCCTGAAGAATAATTCCATTATCCTTATTATCTCGATCATACCAGAGCTGTTCATCTGAAAATGGATTCATTGAATATTGAGCGATGAAAAAAGATTTATGGGCGGTTATTGTGCAGTTCGCTTCTTGATCATCTCAAGCGCTTCGAATGCTTCCCGTCTTACAGCAACATTCTCATCATTGAGAAGGCCGGTCAGATGGTCAACTGCTTTCTGGTCGCCGATCTCGCCAAGAAGGAGGGCTGCCCGTTTCCGTACATCGCTCTGATCGTCTTTCAATACCATTATAAGGGGAGTTGTCGCAGGTTGCCCGAGCATCCACAGTGCCTCCATAGCACTTGTCCTCATCATTACGTCTCCCTCGCGGAAAGCCTGCATGAGTGGCGCAATAGCGGGGACTCCCAGAGCGGCGAGTGCTTTCACAACTTCAATGCGGACTGACCTGTCGGGATCATCGAGGGCTTCCATGATGGGGGGAATCGCCTTGGTATTTCCGATCTGGCCAAGCACTTCAACCGAACCCCTGCGGATCCCCGGGTTCTGATCACCGAGTGCTTTGATCAACGTGTCCACCGAAGGTTCGCCAATGGTGACTAGGGCGAGGGTCGCCCTTCGGCAGATATCCTCGTTTGAATCGGTGAGTGCGCGAATGAGGGGGAGTATTGATGGCTCACCGAGGGAACAGAGAGTTGCCATCGCAGCCATTCGGACGGACTCCTTTGTATCATTGAGTGTTTCGATGAGTGACCTGACTGCTTGAGGATCCCCGATGCGGCCAAGAGCTACTGCGCTCTCCTTGCGGACTCTGGCATCTGGGTCTTTGAGGGATTCGATGAGGTGGGGAACAGCTCGGGCTTCACTAATAATTCCGAGTGCCTGAACGGCACCTCTTCGGATAAACGGATGGTTGTGTTTCAGTGCCTGAATCAGGGAACCTACTGCTGGTTCACCTATTAACTGGAGCGCATGTACGATCTCTTGCCGTACATCGTCACCCGGCTCCTGAAAAGCCTCAATCAATGGCCCGACAGCCGGAACGCCAATCTTGCCGAGTGTATCAGCAGATTCACGCCGGATGATCCAGTACTCATCCTTAAGTCCATGGATAAGCGGTCCGATGAACGGTTCACCAAGATCACCGACCGATCGTACCGCACTCCATCGGGCATCAAGATCACCCTCACTAAGTGCCGTAAGGAAGTTCTCATAGTGCACCGTCTGATCACGGAGGCGCACAAACTCCTTTTCCCTCTCTCCCTCCTCGTCAGCTTTTCCCGATTTAAACAGGTTAAGGAATTTCTTTGTAATACCCATAAAAACTTCTCCGAACGAATATTAGTATAAAATCCTTCAAATAGGTATCGGATACGTGCGACGGGTTTTTCTCACCCTTGGGATAATTTAACCGTTTTTTTGACAGATCTGTGTATTTTTATGAGAAATTTCAATGGGTGTAAAGCAAGTCCGGAATGGATTAGGAATACACGAATTCAGCGGGCCTTTTCTCTCTCCTTTGAAATTTTTTAATATACCGCATATTTTTTGATCTTATGAAAATTCGGGGTGAATACTACCAGAAAAAAATTGTTTATTAAACTCATGCAGAGCTGACGGTGAATTGTGTAGTACTGGATGCTGTTTTGGGGATATCATAGACATATATTGTATAGAGTCCTACGGGCATTGATGAATCGAGATAATACCTGAAGTTCCAGGTTTTATCTGCTGTGACTGATACGGAACCCAATTCAATACCGCTGGAGAATCGTTCAGGCCCGAATAATACGAGTAGAACATTTTGAGCGCCCGTTGTACATTGGCCTGACAATCTCAGGGTATCTCCCCTGATAGCTGAATAGCTGTTCGATGAAATGGAAACTTCTCCCCCTCCCACGATCGAGAACTCGACCCTGTCGGATGTGGTTTTATTCACATCTTCCACTACCAGTGTATACCAGCCTGACTGAATAGTGTAGCCCGGATTCCACGTATAACTCCATGCATCAGCAGAATTGGTTTTTTGTGGATCCAGAGAAACACCTTGTGCGTAATATCCGGGGCCGTAAAGTGTCAATAACACTTTATTACAGCCGAAACATGTTCCTGAAAACAAATTTGTTTCTCCAATTACCATTAAGGCTTTACTCGCCTGGACCGCCACTTTTGTTGGTGAAGTTGTATTTAGACCGGTTTTGTCCTGAGTCAACGATGTATTTCCTTGAGATTTTAATGCAGCGAAAAAATGAGACGTACCGGAAGAAACCGTAATACCGGATGACCAGCTCTGATATCCAGAATAACGGTATTCAAGCGTATGGTTTCCTGGTTCCACATTGGTGATGGTGCAGGGAGTGCTACCCTGATATTGACCATCGAGGTATACTTCAGCACCGGACGGTGATGAGGTAAGTAGAAGAGTACCTTTCCCAGAGCTCTCGTTCGATAAACATCCGGATATTAAAACGCAAGATATCAGAATTGTTAGGACAATCTTCCGGTTCATTCATATCTCCCACGATAACCCTTATTGCGCGGTATTATATAGGTTTGCAAAAATTTGGCCAAATTAGGGATCAACCCCCCTTTGCGAGGCTGAGGATCTCACTGGCAAGCGCCACACTCTTTTCTTCACTTGTCATCAGTGTGTCAAATCTGACAGAATTACCTACCTTGACGGGATCGCGGATATCCTGCACGAAGATATCGGTAATCCCTTCGAAGCAATCGAAAGTCCCTCGTGAGCTGGGTTCAAATCCTGCTGCCTGCATGAGAGCGCCGGCGGGACCGCTGAATGGGGTATTGCCAAGAAAGGGACTCACGGTTATTACCAATTTATCCCTGATAGCATGTTTCATTCCTTCACATGCCAGAATCGGGGAAATGCTGGTGATCGGATTGGACGGTCCGATTACCACGGCCTCGCTCGCTTCAATCACCGCAAGCCCTTCCTCAGTTGCCACGGGCGGATTCTTATAACTCCACACCACCTTCTCGATCTCGATCTTCCCTTTTGCATGTACCCAGTATTCCTGGAAGTGGATGAGGCCGAGTGCAGTTTTTACCTGTGTTGTAACTTCGGTATCCGTCATCGGAAGAACATTCTCCCGGACGCCGAACCTGTCACAGAGAATTTTCGTTGCATTGGTCAGGCGCATCCCATTTCTCATCATCTCACCACGGGCGATATGTACCGCCCGGTCCCTATCACCGATTGTGATGAACTCATCAATGCCGAGACGGGTGATCTCGTCATGGGTTGTAAACGAATCGTTCCTGACCCCCCACCACGTATTAGTATTGAGAATCCCGGCAAAAAGGTACATGACCGTGTCAAGATCCGGTGATATGTGATTTCCTGATATCCAGATATCCTCGGCAGTATTAACAATAACAGATATGTCATGCCGGTCCATCACCTTCTGCATGCCCCGCAGGAGCTTCGGGGTGCCGGTTCCGCCAGAAAGGAATGTGATCATTACTCAATACTTTTATGCGATGTATATGAAGATTCTTTTAGTGAATCCGTGAAGATCATAAAAGACCCGGTCCATGGCTATATTGAGGTGGAGGATTTTGCACTTGCCCTACTCGATTCGCCGGTACTCCAGCGCCTCCGCTATATTAAACAGCTTGGTTTTTCGTATCTCGTATATCCAGGAGCCAACCATACGCGCTTTGAACACTCGCTTGGTACCATGTTTCTCGCCGATGTAGCCTCGCACCGGTTTGGGCTTTCCGATACTGAGCATACGCTGGTGGTCGCTGCAGCACTACTCCATGACATCGGACACGGACCCTTCTCTCATGCAAGCGAACCACTCATGGAGAAATTCTGGGGTCGTTCCCATGATGATATTGAAATGATCGTCGATAACCTGGCAGCTGTGCTTCTTGCATGGGAAATTGATCCCAACGAACTCTGTGCCGTGGTGAAGGGGAAGCATTCCCTGTCCGGAATAATTCATGGCGATCTGGATGTTGACCGGATGGATTACCTTCTCAGGGATGCCTATTACACCGGTGCGTCCTATGGGTCAGTTGATGCCCAGCGCCTGATCCGGCACCTGATCAGGACCAGTGAGGGAACAGTTCTTGATGAAAATGGGGTGAATGCGGCAGAATCGCTGCTCATCGCACGCACCCTGATGCGGCCGACCGTCTATTTTCATCATGTGAGCCGGATTGGAGAGAGTATGTACCAGCTCGCCGTACTGGAGCATCTTGATGGTGCAACACAGGAAGTTGCCGAGTCACTCTTTAAGATGGATGATGCGAGCTGCTTGCATGCGCTGCAGACATCTGAAAATCCCGTCGCCCGTGATCTTGCGTTCCGGCTCTATGAGCGACGGCTCTATAAACGAGCGATTTATGCAGGAAGTGATCAGATTAGTACACCATTATTCGAGCAGGGAGTACCGATTGAAAAATGCCGGGAATTCGCTATAAAGATCGCCTCAGATGCCGGTCTTATGCCGCATCAGGTTCTGGTGGATATCCCCTTGATTCCCAGCGAGATGTCGCTCGGTGTCCGGGTGAAGAACAGGCATACAGTAGTCGGTTTTAAGGAGATCTCCCCACGTATCCACACCCTCAATGCAACCCGGCGTGAACAATGGCGTCTTGGTGTGTATACACTTCCCGAGCACAGGGATTTGGTTGCCGAAGTCGGTTGTGAGGTTCTGCATATCAAAAAACCGACACGGCAGGATACACTGTTTTCATTCGAATAAGATGACTGAAACGTGATTCCATTTCCTGAATCATTTCCTCAATGACGTAATTTTTAAATCTTTCATCCATACTGGACGAAAAAGACAGGCTGGAATTGTACAGTACATTAATGAAAAATAATATATCCGCTCCCCCCAACACTCACCCATATGAAAATCCGCATTTTCGTTATTCCTATGCTTATCGTTTCGGTAATTATTGCCGGATGTACTCAGGGTCCTGGACCCGTTGCTCCGGCACCAACTCCTGAACAAACAACTGCGGTATCACAGACCACAACGATTCCCGCTCCACAACCCTCTTTCACCCTTGGTGATCATTACCTGAAGGAGTCGTATTCTTTCCAGAGTGTGAAGGATAATTATGTGCGAGATGTCAGGGTGGACAATGCCACGTGGGGAATCGGGTTTGATGTGCTTCCGCTCACTGATAATCTAACTGATAGCTGGTTTACGATGAACGTAACCAACAGGGATACTGGACAAACAGACACGTATGGGTATGGTAATACCTACGGTTTTGAACTCCACCACCTGATACCGATGTATAATACCGGGCCCTATGAAATCGAGATGAAAGGGTATCGTGTCAAGGTTGATGTCATTCTGGCAAAGAGGAACCCATAAATTTTGAGGTGAATGTGATGATAGAAGACTGGATTGTAGTGACAGGAGGTGTGGTGGCAATTATTGTCATTATGACCGCCACATTGTTGAAACTTCGCAGTGCCGAGCGCAGGATGCATGAAAGCTCCCACAAGCTCAAAGTCTATACTGATCTTTTAAACGCGATTACCGAGCTGAACCTTGCTGGTGGCGATCAGTATAAAATGGATATCGCAAAAAAGAATCTCGCCATAACGCTCAACCGCTTGAATCTCGTGGGAAGTTCCGGTGTACTTAAGAGTACAAGCGATCTTCTGGACTTTTTAAATGAACACAAGGACAAGGATTACGACACTATCCGCCTTCACAATATTCTCAATACTCTCGTAATCGAAGCGCGCCGGGATCTGAACCCGTCACATGCCAGACGTATCGAGGAAGCGCACGTGCGATACCGCTTTTTTGCACCTCCAAAAACAAAATGAATCTTTTTATTGTCACTGATTCCGGCATAAACTCTTTTTATCACAAATCCGACATAGGTATCACAGGAGAGCGCGAGGTAAGATGCAAAAAGAATTTGTTATTGGAGTGACGGGTGCAAGCGGGGCATGCTATGCCCAACGCCTGCTTGAAGTGCTCTGCAGGGATGCGAAAGTGCACATCATCGTTTCGAATGTGGCGGGGCAGATTGCCGCTCATGAAGGGGTATCCTTCGAAGGGTTCAATGCAACGTACCATGCTATTGACAGGATGGACGCATCGATCGCAAGCGGATCTCACCCTTTTGATGGGATGGTCGTGATTCCCTGCAGTGCAAAAACGCTTGCGGCAGTCGCATCAGGATATTCAGACAACCTGATAACCCGGACCGCAGATGTCTGCCTCAAGGAGCACCGTACCTGTATTCTTGTCACCCGGGAGACGCCGCTCTCAAAGATCCATTTAAAGAACATGCTTGCCGCCGAGGATGCCGGAGCAACAATTATGCCGGCCTGTCCAGGGTTTTACCACAATCCGGATACAATAAATGACCTGGTGGATATGGTCGTTGCCCGCGTACTCGATCATCTTGGGGTGGAACATACTCTTGTAAAGCGCTGGAGTGGTTACGATGCGTGAATTTATCGAAAAAATGCGGGAATACGGGCTTGTTATTGATGTAGAGGAGCCGGTTTCGGCTGATTTGCAGGCCCCAAAGATGGCGAGTACTACCGATAAACTCCTGTTTTTCCATAAGATCGAAGGAGCCCGCGCAGTAATGAATCTGACTGCAAGCCGGCGTGCGCTTTCGATTGCTCTCGGAATTGACGAGAAAAAGATGGTGAAAACACTTGCCGACGCAAAATTTGACGGGAAAGTAAAAACAGCAGGGACACTCACGATGAAAAAACCCAGTCTCTCCTCAATTCCTGTTATGCATCACTTCCCCAGGGACGCCGGGAGGTATCTCACATCAGGTATTGTATTCTCCCGGTTTGATGGAGTGGAGAATGCATCAATCCACCGGATGCAGGTGCTTGACGATCATCGGGTTGCAGCCCGGCTGGTTGAGGGCAGGCATACGCACGTGATGCTGGGAAAAGCACTGGCAAAGCGTGAGAAACTTCCCGTTGCGGTTACCATTGGAACAGATCCTGCGGTTACATTTGCAAGTTGCACCCGGGTTCCTGCGGGCATGGAACTTGGTTTTGCGGCTGAACTTCTCGGCGGGGAAATCGCGGTCCGGCGATGCAGCAATGGTGTGCTTGTCCCGGATGCCGAAATCGTGCTCGAAGGATATATAGGTGGGGAAGTCACGGATGAAGGGCCATTTGTAGACATCACCGGTACCTATGATCCCGTGCGACAACAACCGGTTATCGAATTTACGGGTATGTATCTCAAACAAAATTTCATTTATCACGGTATCCTCCCTGGTGGTGATGAACACAAAATGCTGATGGGCGCTCCCTATGAATCGAAGATATACCGTGCTGTTGCCGGTGTAACTGAAGTGAGAAACGTCGTGCTGACTAAAGGAGGTTGTGGCTATCTGCATGCGGTAATCCAGATTAAAAAGAGTACTCAGGGCGATGCGAAGAACGCAATAATGGCTGCATTTGCCGCACACACGTCCCTCAAGCATGTCGTTGTCGTGGATGAGGATATTGATCCCTATGATCCGAATGATGTAGAGTATGCCATCGCGACACGCGTGAGTGGTGACCGTGATGTCATGGTGATAACAGGTGTGCGGGGTTCATCTCTCGATCCCTGCCAGCTCGAAGATGGTACCAATGTGAAGGTCGGGGTCGATGCAACCATGGTGATCGGGCGTGAGGACGACTTTTCGCGCGCGACCTGGTGAACCCGATGTATCTCGATCCTGAGGAAGAGGAGATCCTTGCCGGTGAAAAGGGCGAGACCCGGCAAAAGATGATGGAACTTCTTGTAGCTCTGGGGAAAGTCTTTGGTGCAGACCGACTTGTGGGAATAAAAAGTGCACAGGTCAGCGGGGCTTCATACAAAACAATTGGCGAATACGGGCTTGCATGGCTGTCAAGTCTTGATACCCGTGCAGTGGTTCCGGCAGTGTTAAATCCGATCGGTATGCCCCGCCGACGATGGCAGGAGATGGGTATAAATCCGGATTTTGCTGCAAAACAGCAGGCAGTGATCGCGGCTTATGAACGGCTTGGGGTGAACCTTGAATGCACCTGCACACCGTATTATCTGCATAAAACTTCCTTTGGAGATCATCTCGCATGGTCCGAATCGTCTGCGGTCAGTTATGCAAATTCTGTTATCGGGGCTCGGACGAACCGGGAGGGGGGACCGAGTGCTCTCGCTGCTGCGCTGATCGGAAAAACTCCCTGTTACGGGCTGCATCTTGAAAAAAATCGTAGACCTCACGTGATCATTGAAGTAAAATCCGATGAAAAGGACTGGAGTATAGCTCATTATGGGGCGCTGGGATATCATGCAGGGAAACTGGTGGGCAATAAAATACCGTATTTCCGGGGCATCAAACCCGATCCCGACCAGCTGAAAGCGCTTGGTGCGGCGATGGCTGCAACCGGGGCAGTGGCTCTCTATCACGTCGATAATATCACCCCGGAGGCAAAGAAGATCCGTTTCAATCTTTCTGGTCTTGAGGTTATTTCAGTAGAACCCGCCGAGATCAACCGGCTCTTTACTGAGATCCATGTCGACGCAGTTGCGGTGGGTTGCCCGCACTGCTCACCTGAGGAGCTTATCAAGATCGCAGAACTTCTGAAAGGAAAAACTGTAACTAAACCACTCTATGTCTTTGCCGCGCAAGGGGTAATTGATAAAAACGTCCCGGCATTTAGTATCATTGAGAGGAGTGGTGCCCGGATATTTGCCGATACCTGTATGGTGGTCTCGCCTGCCATGGAACAATACTCAGCAATCATGGTCAACAGCGGCAAGGCTCTTGCCTATGTACCGAATATGTGTGGGGCAGTCGCCCGGATCGGGACAATTGAGGAATGTGTGGCTGTAGCAACATCATGATCGTGAGTTCACGCTCAAGATTTTTATCAGCTTATCGTTATCGAGGCACGATCTGTTTTTTAAAAATAGAATATGTTATTTAAGAGAGAGCAATATTCTTTTGATCTCATTGACTGCAGCCGTATCCGGGTTCTTCCCCGGACTGACTCCCTCACCAAATGAAAGAACTTTCCGGACATCGTTTTTTGTCATGCGGCTGAAAGGTATATTCTCCCAGATCTTCTGATCAATTACATTCCATGTGCATTGCAGCAGGTGACCAAGGAGTTCGATATCTTCGCGGGTAAATGAGCTCCACTCACTGCCAACACCAGATTTTATTTTTTTAATGGCCTCTTCCACTCTCTTCTCACGGTGCACATGATAGAGACGTTTTCCAATTTCTTTTTGTGATACATCCGGCATTTTTCATTCACCACCTATAAACAGAATGCGTGTTCATTTTTCTCATTTCCCTCCCACTTGATAATCTTTATGGCTCTTTTTTTGGGTATGGTAATCGATAGTGCAAGCTGGAATTCTTTTGATAAAAATAAGGGGTGCTCTGACGATGGGATACAATTCCTGTGGTTCGATTGGTGCATATCTTGCCTAGGTTTTACAACAATAGAATTCAATAGATTTACAAGTCCCCTTCTCTAATAAAATAAGGATGCTGGATATTTTGCAGGCTAAAATCAGCCTCGCCATCATATTCATTGCTGTTTTAGTCCTGCCATTCAAAGTCCGGGCAATTGAACGTAACCTCGAGATTTTCCTGTTCGTTTCTGGAGTACTTGCCCTGACTTTCTCTGGTTTTATTCCCTTACAGGGTGAACATGCAGGCTGGAGCTGGAAGATTCTGACAGAAGCCCTGACGACCCCGCTGAATATTACCAACATCTATGGGATACCAATGGGTATCGTGCAGATTGTGCTCATCGTTGGGACTATCATCTATATCTGGTACCGGCAAATCGAGCTGGGAATAAATAACCTGGTGAAAAAATTCTCGGTGCCCAGTATCGTTTTCGGACTTATCATCCTTCTGGGATTCATCTCGAGTGTGATCTCCGCAATACTCGCATCGATTTTGCTTGTCGAAATTATCTGTGCGCTGCCGCTTGACCGGGGTTCCAAGATTGACATTACCATTGTCGCTTGCTTTGCAATCGGGCTGGGTGCCGCTTTAACACCGCTCGGTGAACCTCTCTCCACGATTATTGTAGCCAAACTTTCCGGGGCCCCGCACTATGCCGGCTTCGATTTTCTATTTCGTATCCTTGGCATCTATATTATACCTGCAATTATCCTTCTGGGAATTATCGGGGTCATCCTGTACAAACGAGGCGGGACCGGAACAGGAGTGGCCGAATGCCACCTCCAGCGGGAGACAATCAGGCAGGTAGTTGTTCGTGCCGGAAAAGTCTACCTGTTCATCATGGCACTGGTCTTTCTTGGCGAAGGTTTCAAACCGGTCGTCCTCGATTATATTATACAAATACCGGCAGAGGGGCTTTACTGGGTAAATATGGTCTCTGCCGTGCTTGACAACGCTACACTTGCTGCCGCTGAGATCAGTCCGGTCCTGTCTGTCCAGCAGATAAAAAGTGCAGTTCTGGGGCTTATTATTGCCGGAGGGATGCTTATTCCCGGAAACATTCCTAATATCATCGCTGCAGGAAAACTGGAGATCACGAGCAAGGAGTGGGCAAGAAGAGGAGTCCCTCTCGGTCTTGTTCTGATGGTGTGCTTCTTTGGTATTCTCTTTATTCCTCAGTACCTGGGTCTGACATAAACTGCAGACATTTTTGTTCCGTCATACGGGCGAATCAAAGTCACGGAGAGTGAAATCTGGAGAACAGAAAGGCATCAGGTTCCTTATGCATGACAGTTTTGAAGGTACAGCTACGGTTTTGGGAGTGTCATTACACTCGTGGAAAACAAGACTCATTTCCCTTTAAATTTTTTAATGAACAGTGAAAAAAAAGCAAAGAAAGTATTACGGTAAGTGTCAAGGTTCCTGGTTCTCTCTCATCAGATAGATCCCCTAAGAATCCCGCAGATTTTATTGATCCCCGTCTCCTCCCGCAATTTCTTGCTTATCACATCATTTCCGATACTGATGATCTCTTCCAGATCTCTTCTTGTCAGGCGGGTAAAGGAACTCTGTTCCCATATTTGTCTCCCCACGGAGACCCATGTCTCGCCAAGGATATAGTTGAGCGTTTTTATGTCCTGCGGTGAAAATGCAGACCACTTGGATCCCGGGTTGTGGCGGATATTCTCTATTGCCGTCTCGACAGCACGCTCCTTGTGCAACTGAAAAATTCTTCTCCCCCTCTCGTCATCTGTCACATCTGGCATACAACCATCCTCACTTTAATCTTTTGGTTCTGATTAAATAGTTTTTCTTAGATAAAATGCCAAATTAATATCGCTTTGGTATATACCGGGTCTTAATGACCTGATGCAAATCCCTGACCCGGCAATCCGATGCTGGTATCCTGCAAAAAATGAGGTGTCCTGACCTGCCGTGCTCATTGTCAGGGATGTGGCAGAGGGACATGCCTCGACGACCACCAAAGAAAACTACCGGATATGGATTTATTTGATGGGTTGACTATCTTTAGTTCTCTTTCTCCTAATTTTTCCGTATCATCCACTAGAACGTCAGAATTGTGTAAATAATACCTAAAAAAATTCCTAGCATCTGCGATAATCAGCATGTGAATATGAACCATATCTCTCTTTTTATTAAAAATAATGTTATAATAGTATTCAAGGAATACGTCCTTGGTTAAGCAGAATCGGACAATAGAAACATTTATGCTTTAAAAACAGGAGTATTGACATTGACCATATTTAATTTTTGTCTAAGATGAGAACCATGTCCGAATTAATCGATATCCATAAAAAGGCTCAATTGACTGTTGGAGTGAGCGGATTATCGAAACATGGCAAAATACATAAGCAGCGATTACCCGACGGTGCACTGTCTTGTGAATTATAGTCTCATATAAAAATTAAAAATGCCAAGGAGGACTATCGAAGGGGTTGTAGATTGTGGCAGAAAAAACGTTATTGCAACAAATCCGGGAAAAAGAACTCCTGTTAAATATTAAAATTGAAGACACACGGAGGGAAGCCGAGGAAATCATTATCAGCGCAAGAAAAAAAGCTGAAGAAATGATTGCAAATTCTGAGAAAGAGGGAAAGGCGGCCGCCCTGGAATATTACGAGAGAGAAAAAGAGAGGATTAACAAAGAAATTGAACAACTTAAAAATCAAGGTGACCTGAAGGTAATCTCAGTTAAGGAAAAGGGAGAACGCAATATAAAACCAGCGACAGAAAAGATAGTAAAAATCGTTTCCATGGAGTAGGGCACTATGCTTCAGAAGATGAAAAAAATCCAGGTTTTGGGGCCAAAAAATGATCTTCAGAGCGTTGTGGATGTCCTATACCATACCGGCACGATCCATCTGGAGGACGTATCAAAGACCATCCTTCCGGGAGACACGATTCTCAGGAAGATGGATTTCACAAAAGCGGGGGAACTCACAAATATATTAATGAAGATAAGGGGAATCTTCATCTCTCTCCCTAAAATAGCGGATGATATCCAGAAGCAGGCACGTATAACTGAGGATCTGCAGAAAAAAAGCCAAGTGGAGCTCATCGACAGGGCAAAATATGTTGTCTCCGTTCTCGAATCGACAACAAAGGATCTTGCCGAAAGAAAGAGCAATCTGGAATATACCCTCAACGCGCTTGGCAGGTATGAAAAAATTATTAAAAAAATTCAGCCATTAGAAAACCAGTTGCCAGTGTTAAAAGGTTTTGAAATTACCGTAGTTCTTATTCAGCGTGAGTTCCGGGATGTTTTAGAACTTGTCAGAAATGCCCTGGTGGAAATCACCAGAAACCAGTTTGAATTGATTTCTGCTGATATAGATGAAGCTACTATTGCTACTGTCATTATATTCAACAAGAAGTATTCCGAGCAGGTGCACTCATTCATCTTTTCCCAGAATGTCAATGAAGTGAGGATGCCCCAGGAATATCTGGGGAAGCCATTTATTGAAATTCTCGGGTTGATAACGGAGAAAAGGGATAAAACAATTGATGAGATGTCAGTAATTGACAAACAGCTCGAAAATCTTTCCACAGAGTGGTACCAGGAACTTGCGGTTCTTAAAAAAGTGCTTGAGGACAGGAACGAAGAGGCCGGTGTGTTTGGCAAATTCGGCCAGACAGAGTACACTTTCCTGATTGAGGGCTGGGTCCCCAAAAAATACCTGAACCGGACAAAAGAGGCGCTGAATAAAACCTTCGGGAGCAGGGTAATTGTCATTGAAGTTGAAGTAAGTCCGGAGAAGATGGACGATGCACCCACCTTCTATGACAACCCGGCGTTAGTAAAGCCCTTTGAATTTCTCACAAACGTAGTCGGTATGCCAAAGTACCGGGAAGTTGATCCGTCTCCGCTGATGGCAATTTTCTTCCCGTTCTTTTTCGGACTTATGGTTGGCGATATCGCATATGGGGCCATCATTCTGGTATTTGCCCTCGTCATGAAAAAAATATATAAAACAGAGATCTGGCTCCAGCATCTGATGGACATCCTGATCATCTCTTCAATTCCGTCAATTATCTTTGGATTCCTGTTTGGAGAACTCTTCGGGAATTTCGGCGAAATGATGGGCTGGATTCATCCTGTCACCTTCCTTGGGATCACCTGGAACAGGATGGAGGCGATTGTCCCCCTCCTCCTCCTTGCAGTAGCAATCGGTGTATTCCATGTTCTGCTCGGACTGAGTATCGGAACCCTCAATGCCCTTACCAAAAAGAGCAAAAAACATGCGATAGAAAAGGTAGGAATGATCGCGATGATCATTGGGATACTTCTCATCGCCGGAGCTGTGATGAAATTGATCCCGGCCATCCTCCTCCCGCCCAGTGTCGTTATTATTGTCATAGCCCTTGTAATGATCATCTATGGTGGCGGGGTCTTCGGCGCATTCGAGATCATGAGTACTGCAGTGAATATCATCTCCTATGCACGGCTGATGGCAATTGGCATGGCTTCAGTAGTCCTTGCAGTGGTCGCCAACCAGCTCGGGGGAATGATAGACATCGCCGTTGTAGGGTTTTTAATCGCCGCGCTGCTGCATATAATCAATATCGTTCTTGCAATGTTCTCCCCTTTCCTCCAGTCAATGAGGCTGCATTTCGTGGAATTCAACTCCAAATTTTACGAGGGGGGAGGAAAGATGTACAAACCATTCATGAAAGAGAAAGAGGGGGGGTAGACTGATGAAATGACTGCAGGACATGTAGCCGGTCATGGAAAAAAAGCTGTATCGAAGACTGAACATCTGATATATGGAATCAATGTATTAAACGCAAACAAACGAGGATATGGTTAACATGGTGGATTTTGGAATACCCGTCGGAGCTGGGATTGCATTTGGTCTCGGGGCACTGGGAACCGGGATTGCCCAATCAAGAATCGGGGCAGCCGGTGCCGGAGCGGTTGCAGAGAGACCTGAATCATTTGGTCTCATGCTGATCCTTGTGGCAATTCCTGAAACTCTGGTGATCCTGGGTTTCGTGGTCGCGGCTATGATCATGCTCATGCTGAAATGAGCGTATGCAAAGGAAACCCCCAAGAATATGTCGGACTGTATTAGGATCTGTCATTGTGAGTGTTCGGTAGAGCTGGATACTGTCTGCGCGACAGATGGGATCGACCATGACAATTCTGGTAGGGAAATTCCAAAAGAGCAGCGGGTGATACAATGCCGTATGAGCAGTTGATTGAATCAGTGGAGTTGTGTGCCGAGGACAAGATCAGGGGAATTAAAGAGAGGGCAAACCAGGATGCAGAAACTATAAAAGCTGAGGCGAAGGGGAAGGACGAAATAATAAAAAAACGGCATCTGGACGCGGTCAAAAAAACGGTGGATAGCGAGAGGCGCAAATCATTGGCAAAAATTAATGAAGAAAACCGGATGCAGCTGGTCAGGGCCAAGGATGATGTGTTTAAACATGCTTTTACCGAAGCCCAGAAAATTCTCTCATCGGAACGCAGCCAGGCGGATTACGAGAATATTTTCAGGAAATTGTTAAAAGAAATTATCATTGAACTGGAAGGGGAAGAAATCCTGCTGCATATCGATAAGCGGGATGAGGGCCTCTGTAAAAAATTGCTGCCGGAACTCAAATTAAACTGCGAAATCGTCACCGATATCACCTGTGCGGGGGGGTTGAATGCGAGCACAAAGGACGGAAAATTCATCACATTCAATACGATTGAATCGAGGTTTGAGAGGGCAAAGGTACAGTTAAAACTGGAAGTATTTGCTACACTTTACGGTGATCAGGTTGGAATGTGAATATGTAAATGCACGGATAAAAGGCATGAAAAGGCACCTGCTCGACCACTCGGTATTTGAAACCCTTATCCTCAAACCTGATGTAGAATCTGTCATAACTGAACTGGGGAATACTGCTTATAAAGATGAAATAGAAAAGGCAAGTGTCCAATATAAAGGAATCACGTGCATTGAGGTTGCCTTAAGAAAGGATTTTTCTGCGGCATTCAGGAAAATTTTACGATTCATGAAAGGGGATGAATCCGAGAAGTACATAAAAATCCTGTTGGGCAGATGGGATGTCCAGAACATAAAAACAATCCTGCGGGGAAAGAACATTCACATCCCCTCTGCAGAAATCCTTGAGTGCCTTATTCCGGCAGGTGAACTGGATGACACCACGATGATCGAGCTGATCAAACAGCCTGACGTCAAGGCAGTAATTGATCTGCTTGCAACATGGGGGATCAGCTACGCAAAGCCACTTACCCGGAACTTTAAGGAGTATTCTGAAAAGAGGGATCTTACCATCCTTGAGTATGCCATTGACCGGTTTTATTATAAAAATGCCTTACGAGCGGTAAAGGGAGAAAGTTATGACGATCGCCTCGTCCGGGAAATGGTCATGACGGAGATCGATGTAACCAATATTAAAAATGTCCTGAAGATGATACGGGATAAAATTGATGTTGAAGAGGTGCGGAGTTACCTGATTGAGGGGGGGATTTCGCTGAATAACGAGAAACTGCTCACCATGGTGAAGGCCGGGACTCCGGAAGGGGCGATTAAACTTCTTGAGACAACACCCTACAGTTTTCTCTCGAAAGTGCCGGATGAGATCTTAAAGGCAGGAAAGATATCGGTATTAGAAAAAGAACTCGAGAAATATTTAATAAAACTGGGGATAAGCCGGTTCCTTGGCGATCCCTTAAGTATCGCCATCCCAATCGGTTACATCTGGGCAAAATATAACGAGATTACCAATATCAGGATCATAGCCAGGTGCAAGACCGCAGACATTCCTGAAAAGGAACTGAGAGGGGAACTGGTCTATGTATAAATTTGTCGTCGTCACAGATCCGGATTCGGCACCGGGGTTCCGGTTGGCGGGCGCGGATGTATTCGAGGCATCAAGTCTGGATGAGGCAAAAAAGATCATTCCTTCCTTGCTTTACAAGGATGATACGGGAATTATTGCGATCAGTGAGGACCTGATGCCAGCTCTTGACGAGAAAATGCAGGAAAAGCTCGGCAAGACCTACAGACCGATCATCATTCCGATTCCCTCCAGGATCAAGGGTATCGAAAGAACAAGTTATATCGAACGCATGCTTCAGAGGGCAATCGGGTATAATATCGTAATAAGGAGATGAGGACATGATTGCGGGGATAATTTCAAGGATTTCCGGTCCTGTGGTTCTCACAGAACGTATGAAAGGATCGAAAATGTATGATGTGGTGAAGGTGGGCACCGAGGATCTGAACGGTGAAATCATACGCCTGGACGGGGATCAGGCAGTTGTCCAGGTGTACGAGGACACTTCAGGACTGAAGGTGGGCGAAAAAGTGATAAATACGGAAACCCCGCTTTCCGTGGAACTTGGTCCCGGGCTGCTCTCTTCCATCTATGATGGAATCCAGAGACCTCTGCCATTGCTGGTCGAACGAAGCGGCAGTTTCATTTCAAGGGGGATATCTGTCCCGGGGATAAATAAAGAAAAGAAGTGGGACTTTGTCGCAATCGCAAAAATTGGGGATAAGGTTGTTGAAGGTGATATTCTCGGAACGGTTAAGGAGTATCATATCGAGCACAAAATCATGGTTCCCCCGCATGTCTCCGGGACCATCCGGGAGATCCGGAACGGTGCATTCACAGTGGAAGAGCCCATCTGCATCCTTGAGGACAATACCCCCATTATTATGATGCAGAAATGGCCTGTCCGAAGGGGACGACCGTACCGGATAAAACAGGATCCGCAACTGCTCCTTGTTACCGGGCAGAGAATTTTTGACACCATGTTCCCGGTGGCAAAAGGGGGAACCGCCATGATACCCGGCGGTTTTGGTACAGGCAAGACCGTGGCGGAACAAACTCTGGCAAAATGGTCGGATACACAGATCGTTGTCTATATCGGGTGCGGGGAGCGGGGAAACGAGATGACCGATGTCCTGTCAGAATTCCCGGAACTTGTGGATCCCCGGACCAAGATGCCCCTGATGCAGAGGACAATTCTCATCGCGAATACATCAAATATGCCGGTGGCTGCAAGGGAGGCTTCGATTTACACGGGGATAACTATGGCAGAATACTATCGGGACATGGGGTTTGACGTTGCCCTGATGGCAGATTCCACATCACGTTGGGGAGAGGCATTGCGGGAAGTCTCTGGCAGGCTGGAGGAGATGCCGGGAGAGGAGGGGTATCCCGCATACCTTGCCACAAGACTGGCTGCGTTCTATGAGCGGGCAGGACGGGTCGTCTGTCTTGGGTCTGACGGGCGTTTTGGATCCATCACCATCGTCGGTGCGGTATCACCCCCGGGAGGCGATTTCTCAGAACCTATCACCCAGAATACGTTGCGGATTGCCGGAACATTCTGGGCGCTCGATACGAGCCTTGCGTACCGTCGGCATTTTCCCTCAGTGAACTGGATAAAAAGTTACTCACTCTATCTGGACAGCATTGAGGACTGGTTTGTCCAAAATGGTTTTAATGACTGGAAAGAGATGCGGGACGTGACCATGTACCTGCTCCAGAAAGAGGTCGAGTTACAGGAAATCGTACAGCTGGTCGGTCCCGATGCCCTGCCCGAGAGCGAGAAGGCAATTTTGGAGGTTACACGGATGATACGTGAGGATTTCCTGCAGCAAAGTGCCTATCACGAGATCGACTCGTTCTGCCCGCTCGATAAGCAGTACTGGATGCTCAAAGTCATCCTTAACTTTTATGAACGGACCGGTGAAGCAATGAACAAGGGTGTCGCCTTAAACAAGATCCTGAAACTGCCACTGAAAGCGGAGATTGGGAGGATGAAGGAACTCCGCGAGGTGGATGCGGTCAGGAGCCTCATCGGTGAGATTGATAAAAAAATTGCTGCTGTGGAGGTGGAGCGATGAAACAGCCGAGCCTGCTGGTAAAGGAGTGCAAGACGGTCAGCTATGTCTCGGGACCGTTGATTTTTGTTCAATCCGTCAAGGGTGTCATGTACGGAGAGATCGTACGGATCACCCTCCCCAATGGGGTGGAGAGGACCGGGCAGGTACTGGATATCTCAAAGGATCTGGCAGTTGTCCAGGTCTTTGAGGGCACAAGCGGGATTGACGCTATGGAAACAAGGGTGCGGTTCACCGGGGAACCGCCAAAAGTGGATGTCTCCATCGACATGCTCGGAAGAATATTCAACGGGGTGGGAAAGCCCCGTGACGGGGGTCCTGATGTTGTCCAGGAAGCCAGCCTGGATATCAACGGGATGCCAATCAATCCCTATGCCCGGGACAAACCCGCCGACTTTATCCAGACCGGTGTATCTGTCATCGACGCCTTAACCACCCTCGTCAGGGGCCAGAAGCTCCCCATATTCACCGGTTCCGGACTGCCTGCAAACAAGCTTGCCGCCCAGATCGCACGGCAGGCAAAGGTTCTTGGCGAAGGGGAAAACTTTGCAGTAGTGTTTGTCGCAATGGGGATCACCTACAAGGAGGCATCATTTTTCATGAAGGATTTTGAAAAGACTGGTGCGCTCGAACGTGTGGTTTTTTTCATGAACCTTGCCGATGACCCGACTATTGAGAGACTCGCCACACCCAGGTGCGCCCTGACCGTTGCAGAATTCCTCGCGTTCACCCACAACCTCCATGTTCTCGTGATCCTGACGGACATGATTAACTACTGTGAGGCACTGCGAGAGATCTCCACGGCAAGGGAGGAGGTTCCCGGGAGGAGAGGGTATCCTGGCTACATGTATACGGATCTTGCAACGATCTACGAACGTGCAGGAAGAATCAAAGGGAAGACAGGGTCGATTACCCAGCTCCCCATCCTGACCATGCCTGATGATGATATCACTCACCCGGTGCCGGACCTGACCGGCTATATCACAGAGGGCCAGATCGTGCTTTCGCGGGACCTGTTCAGGAGGGGAGCGGATCCTCCCATTGACGTTCTTCCTTGTCTCTCACGGCTCATGAACCTCGGCATCGGTCCGGGAAAAACACGGGAAGACCACAGGAATGTGGCCGACCAGCTCTACGCTTCCTATGCCTACGGCAGAGATCTCCGGAGGCTGGTTGCGATCGTCGGCGAAGAAGCGCTGACCGAACTGGACAAGATATATCTGAAATTTGCTGACGAATTCGAGAAAAAATTCATCACTCAGGGAGATGAGGACAGGAGCATTGAAAGGACCCTCGAAATTGGCTGGGACCTCATGTCCATGCTGCCGGAGGACGAACTGAAACGGATAAAACGGGAATTTATCAGCAAGTATCACCCGGCATATAAAAAGGGATGAGCCATGGAGCAGGTAAACCCCACACGGATGGAGCTTATCAAGAAGAACGCACAGATAAAGCTCGCAGAGCAGGGGCGGGACCTTCTGCGGGAGAAGATGGATGCCCTCATCCAGGAGTTTTTCAACATCATGGAGTCGGTTTCAAAATCGCGGGTGGACCTGGAGAGTGTAGCTGCTTCGGCGCAGCGATCGCTCCTGTCCGCTCTCGCCGCAGACGATTCCGTCACCCTGAAGTCGGCATCATTTGCCACGCGGAAGGGTCTGTTTGTCGATATCAAGGGGAAAAATATCATGGGTGTTCCTGTACCGGTAATCGAGAAAAAGAGGGTTACAAAAAGCGCTCTGGACAGGGGGTACAGTATCATAGGAGTAAGCGGGAGAATTGATGAAACCGCAGAAAAGTTTGAGATGGAACTGGATCTGATCATCGGGCTCGCGGAAACGGAGACTGCCTTAAAAAGACTCGGCGGGGAGATCCAGATGACACGGAGAAGGGTGAACGCGCTGGAGCAGATACTAATCCCTGATTTGAAGAAACAGGCAAAGTATATTGAAAATACTATCGATGAGCGCGAGCGCGAAGATCTCTTCCGGCTAAAAAAGGTGAAAAAGATCATCGATCGCAAAAAAAAGGCACAGCAGCTGCAGACCGGCCGGCAGAACTGATTATGGGGAATTTGATGTATAACGGGCGCTGCAGTATTTTACATCTCGTTTTTTTCCCTGTAAAGAGGATTTGATAATTCAATAGGTCTTTTAAAACCTCAAGAAAAAGAGGATAATCTCACCAATCAGGGTTTAAGACTAAATTAGCGAACTATTGCATCAAATTTTCTTAACCACCCTTTATGATTTGAGAGGAAATCCCTTCACGAGGTCCCCCTCTTCTGCAGCGGTGAAAAATACCCCGTTCACGGTCTCAAAGGTATTACAATCCGTGCTTTTTTTTTAAAAATGAAGTCATGCCGGAAGGCTGATTATTATACCGGTATTTCTCATCCTTTCCTTCGGACGATGGTTTATTCATTAATTCCTTTGCCTTGCATGCCGCCTGCTCTATCCGCTCCCTGCATCTCCCTATTGCTATATCCTTCAATTTTCCAATTTTTTTATCGCTGTCGAGTGGCATATCCTTGATAACCAAAAGGTCATTACAGTGTGTAATCCTTTGAAGAGGGATATATACTTTCCCCCATTGGAAGTAAAATTCTACCGTGGGTATAGCAGGAGATCGGGAACCACGATTGGATGTCGTACGCACGATCTTTTATCCCGTTCCCCGTAATAATTACAAGAGATGATTCCTGCACGTATCGATGCAACCTCCCGCATGAACAGAAAAATTCTTCTTTTTATCCTTTTATCAGGAATCTCGTTGTTCGATCAGATGAAGAATGTATTCTCCTCCCGTACCAGTATCACCGGAATGAAAGCTGCACACGATGTCAGGGGACTTATCCGACTTTTAAACCACAGGGACCCGGATGTTCAGTATGAAGCTGCGGGGGCGCTTGGTGATCTGGGGGACTCCAGTGCGGTGGAGCCCCTCATCGCTGCATTGAAAAACGATGAAATAGGCGGGGTCAGATGGAAAGCAGCAGAAGCCCTTTCCAAAATTGGTTCTCCAGCTGTTGAGGGTCTTATCGGAGCGCTGCGGCACCACGATGATGATGTGCGGTGGAAGGCAGCTATTGCACTCGGTGAGATCGGTGATCCAAGAGCTATTAAACCTCTTATCACCCTGCTTTGTGACGAGGACCGGTTTGTCAAAGGTCGTGCGGCCTATGCTCTTGGTCTGATAGGCGAACCTGCTGTCAGCCCGCTTATCAGTGTACTCCGGGAGGGTGATGGGAATCTCCGGTGGGGTGCTGCAATTGCACTGGGGAAAATCCGTGACACGCGAGCTGTCGAACCTCTTATCCGGGCTCTTGCGGATAAGTATGAGAATGTCCGTGCTGAAGCTGCCATGTCACTTGCAACGATCGGAAAACCTGCGTTAGAACCCCTTTTACGATTTTTAAAATTTTCAGATCGATCTGTACGAATTGAAGTGGTCACGGCTCTTGGCGAATTAAAAGATACCGATGCTATCCAGCCGCTCCTCCAGATTCTCGAGAGTGCGGATGAGGATGAGCGAAGGGCAATTGCCGATGCCCTTGATGCTATCCTGATCCCTGCCGTTGAACCCCTCGCATGGAGGCTTCGGAAGGGGAACGCTCAAAAGAATGAAAAGACCAGATCAGAGAATAATGATGGAGATTAAGATACCATGGAGGATCAGGTCCCTGCAGAAATGAAAATTCACCGTCTCATTACCAGTCTGAGTGATCCTTCCATTGACATACGCCACCAGGCAGTAAAGACTCTTGGAGAAATTGGCGAAGCTGCAACTGAACCACTGATCCAGGCGCTTGCAGGCGCAGTGAATAATGATCATCGCTGGTATGCAGCGGTTGCGTTATCTGGTATCGGTGCCCCTGCAGCAGCCCCCCTCATTTCAGCAATGCGCGTCCACCCGGAGAAAGAATTCAGACGTTTTGCATCAGCGGCTCTGGGAAATATTGGCATTTCTGCCGTTGAACTAATAATCGATGCGATGGCAGATGATGACCGGGAGATGCGGGGATTTCTCTCTCTTGCTCTCTGCCGGATCGGTAAACCCGCTGTCGAGCCTCTCACCCGGCGACTTGACGATGCTGATGAGATTATCAGGTCCTGCGCGACTCTCACCCTCTGGCAGATGGGCGAAACAGGGCTTCCTTCAATGGTGAATAAACTTAAGGAACAGGAATAAAAGACCGGCTTTTCCTCATACCTCATGTATTGATCCATAACACGAACAGATAAATCCGCTCACGCAAAATCGTACCGGTATGCTTGTGCTTTCGCCTGCGATGGAAGCTTACGAAAAGTCGCTTATGGACGACCTTTATCTCGCAATAGCGATTGCCAAAAAAGCCCGTTCCTGCGGTCTTGATCCCTCAACTGATATCGAAATTCCCATTGCCAGTGACCTTGCAGACAGGGTTGAAGCACTGCTTGGAATCAAAGGGGTAGCGATACGGATACGTGAGCTCGAATCCCAGATGTCGCGTGAAGAGGTTGCATTGCGTATTGGTGACGATTTTGTGGCCCGGAAGTTTGGCGAGACGACGGATGTACAGATTCTTGATCATGCTATTCGTACCGCGATGGCGCTGCTGACAGAAGGTGTGGTTGCGGCGCCCACGGAAGGGATTGCTAAAGTCGGGCTGGGGAAAAACGATGACGGAAGCCAGTACCTGAAGATCTTCTATGCCGGGCCGATCCGGAGTGCAGGTGGGACCGCACAGGCACTCTCGGTCTTGGTCGGTGATTATGTCCGCCGCCAGCTTGGAATCAACCGCTACAACCCCCGTCAGGAGGAGGTCGAACGGTATATCGAGGAGATACGGCAGTACAACTCCATTATGAACCTCCAGTATCTTCCCAGTGAACAGGAAATCCGGCTGATTGTCGAGAACTGCCCGGTCTGCATTGACGGGGAGGCGACCGAACAGGAAGAGATCTCGGGGCACCGTAACCTTGAGCGGGTGGAAACGAACACGGTGCGGGGCGGTATGGCGCTGGTCCTCGCGGAAGGAATTGCCGGGAAGGCACCCAAACTTAAAAGCAAAGTCGAAAAGATGAAAATGGACGGCTGGGACTGGCTGGGCAAACTGATAAAAAACAAAACAGATGAAGGAATGGTCAGTATCAAACCCCTGGACAAGTACCTTCGCGACCTGATTGGGGGAAGACCGGTATTTTCCTACCCCATGCGCAAAGGGGGTTTCCGGCTCCGTTACGGAAGGTCGCGCAACACCGGGTTTGCTGCTGCAGGCCTTCATCCTGCGACACTGTATATTCTCGGTGAGTTTCTCGCTGTTGGTACCCAGATGAAGACCGAGCGGCCGGGCAAAGCATGCGGGGTGGTACCGGTTGATTCGATCGAAGGCCCTACCGTGCGGATGCAGAATGGCGATGTACTTCGCATCGACAATGAGGCGACCGCAATAAAACTTGGACCTGGCATTGAAAAAATCCTTGATGTGGGCGAGATTCTCATCTCGTTTGGTGAATTCCTTGAGAATAATCACCCGCTGGTTCCCTGTGGTTATTGCGAGGAGTGGTGGCAGCTTGAAGTTGAGGCCGGAACAAAGCCTCCAAAGACCGAAAAAGAAGCCCTTGCTCTTGCGGGGATTGGTGGATATCTCCACCCGGCATACACATGGTTCTGGGACGATCTCTCGATAGAGCAGATTCAGGCCCTAGCAAACGCAGTTTCCGGCAAGGGAAAAATTACCGATAATATCCTGCATATTCCCAACGATCCCTTACTAAAAACAATTCTCGAAGAACTGCTCATCCCGCATGAGGTAAGGGATGCGAGTGTACAGATTAAAACCTATCGTGCATTCATCTCCTGTCTCGGGCTTGATGAGAACCTGAAAAAACGCGATGCATGGGACGATGCACCGTTCGATACCCCTCTCGGTCTTGTTATGCATCTCTCCGGAATAAAACTGCGGTCACGGGCTGGCACACGGATAGGTGGGCGCATGGGCAGGCCGGGAAAATCCAAACCACGGAAGATGAACCCGCCACCGCATGTGCTTTTCCCGCTCGGAGACTCCGGAGGATCCCGCCGGTCATTCCAGTCCGCCTCCAGCCATACAGCAGACGTAGATGCGAATATCACTGAAATCGATTTTCAGAAAGAGGGAGGCATTATTGAGATCGAGGTCGGAAGACGACGCTGCACGGAATGCCAGGAGATCACGTATACCAACCGGTGTGAGAAATGCGGGGCTCATACAATTGCTATTACGACCTGCCCTAAATGCGGAAGAGAAACACTGATGGAGCGCTGTCCCGGTTGTGATGTCCCGACAACCTGCAGCCAGAGAGTCAGTGTTAACGTCAAAGGAGAGTATGCAAAGGCAATGGAGCGGCTGGGACTCAAACCCGATTGTGTGGCCCTTGTGAAGGGTGTAAAAGGGGTAATATCCCGGGAAAAAACCGTGGAGCCGATGGAGAAGGGGATCCTGCGGGCGATCCAGGATATCTTCGTTTTCAAAGACGGGACCACGCGTTTTGACATGATCGACCTGCCGCTTACCCACATCCGTCCGAACGAGGTGAGGGTCTCTGTTGAGAAACTCCGCTCGCTTGGCTACACCAAAGACAATCAGGGATATGATCTCCAGAACGGATCACAAGTAGTGGAGCTGCGCCCGCAGGACCTGCTAGTCTCTGACTCCTGCGCAGAGTACCTGGTGAACGTTGCACGGTTCATGGATGACCTTCTCGTAAAATGCTATGGGCTTGACCCCTTCTATAATATCAAAAAACCCGATGATCTTGTCGGGCACCTCGTCATCGGACTTGCCCCCCACACGAGCGCCGGGGTCCTCGCCCGGATAGTCGGTTTCACCCGGGCAAATGTCGGGTACGCCCACCCGTTCTTCCATGCCGCCAAGCGGCGGAACTGTTTCTACGGTGATACCGAAATCGAAGCATATGATGGAAAGCACTGGAAAACATCTCCTGTGCGCAAATTTGTCCTGGAAAATTTTGACGTAAGCCGACCAGGGATTGACAGGCTCGGGACATATTATTCCGATCCTGCACAACCGTATTTTACCCGGACTGTAGATACCGGAGGGATTATGCATATCCGCAGGATCACATCAGTGTCCACCCACCGTTCTCCAGCTACGCTTCTCCGGTTCACGACACGTCTCGGAAAGGAGATTATGGTTACACCCGATCATGCAATGTTGGTCTGGGACACCATGTACTTGCGGAAGATCAGGGCGATGGAACTCAAAGTCGGTGACGCTATCCCGGTACTTGAAGGAGCAAATGTGATTGCTGATCAAATACAGTCAGTTGATGTCGTACCTTCTCCTGAAGAGAGGGTATACTGCCTTACCGTTGCCGATGACCATACGCTGGTCGCAAACGGGATTTTCACCGGACAGTGCGATGGTGATGAAGACTGTATCATGCTCCTTCTTGACGGGCTGATTAATTTCTCGCGTTCGTTTCTTCCTCAGAACCGAGGAGGATCGATGGATGCACCCCTGGTACTTACAAGCAGGATCGATCCCGGGGAGATTGACAAGGAATCTCTCAATATCGACGTCTGCGATCATTATCCCCTGGAACTCTACACGAGTGCACTTTCCTATGCCGAACCTAAAACGATAGCAGGTCTTATCGACCGTGTTGAACGGAGAATCGGCACACCGGCACAGCTCGAGGGATTCCAGTTCACCCACGACACCTCGGATATCTCGGCAGGGCCAATCGAATCGATGTATACCCAGCTCAAGTCCATGACCGAGAAACTCGAAGCAGAACTTGTCCTGGCCGAAAAGATACGTGCAGTCGATGTAGATGACGTTGCAGAACGGGTACTGACCACCCACTTCATCCGTGACCTGATGGGCAACCTCTCTGCATTCTCCAAGCAGAAGTTCAGGTGCACGAAATGCAATACAAGCTACCGGCGAATGCCGCTTGCCGGGAAATGCACGAAGTTCAGGGGAAAGGGCATCTGCAACGGCAATATCATCCCCACCGTACACGAAGGGTCGGTGAAGAAATATCTTGAGATGTCCCGGGAAATCTGCAGGAAATACAAGGTTTCTGAGTATGCCAAGCAGCGTGTCGAAGTGCTTGACCTTGCAATCACCTCCACTTTCGGTGAGGAGAAGCAACAGCAGCTCGGGCTTGCGGACTTTATGTAAGTTATCAGAGAGGTACAAATCTTTTAAATATCCTCTCGAAAAACCATCCGAGGAGCATTCTGGGGTTCCTGTTTTCTGATCGCGAACCTTATTAATTATTCTCACCAACATACCCCATCAGGTGCGGGGATAGACAAGCCCGGTTACCGGTGATAGACTCAGGATTTTTCAACAAAAATTGGTAAAAGGTTCATAAAACTCAAAGCCTTTTACTATCTCCGCAACAAATCATATTCTGAGCGAGGGTATCTAAGCCTGGTCAACAGAGACGGACTCAAGATCCGTTCCCGAAGGGGTTCGCGGGTTCAAATCCCTCCCCTCGCATTTCAGTACAAATTATTTACAGCTTTGTTTGATATTAGACGCCAGGAAAAGAGAACTGGTGATGAGATTATCGAGGTCTTCCTGTGTGTATTTGTTCTTTTCAATCTGATCCCAGTCTTTTGTCGTATCTTCATCGTTCTCACCAACCCACGATGCAATTGAGACTTCCGGACTTGAAAAACCAAGCCAGGCAAAAAAGTTCAGCAGGTTTCCGGCGACATGCTGTATCCCGTCGACATGGCCAATAATAATCAGTCCTACAACCTTGTTTTTGATCATCCGGTTGCCGAACCAGGAAAACTGGTTCTCGATGCTGTTCATCCGTTCGACAAACTTCTGCACGAGTGCCGAATGGTTGTTCCACCGGATCGGTGTGGCAAGGATCAGGATATCGCAGGCAAGTACGGCATCGTATACCTTCTGCATCTCGTCATCCTCATATTTCATCGAAGACTGGCAGGGATACGTGCAGTAGGAAGGATTTTCAGAATAATTTCCTTCGCAGTCATAAATTTTGAGATCTTTTAAACGCAGGAACGTGGTCTCGCAACCCGCAGACGTATATTTCCCGAGTGCTCGCAATAACAGCCGTTCTGATTTGGACATTCCGGCCATCTGCCGGCTCGATCCTGAAATTCCCAGTACCTTGATACCTTTGGTCTTTTCCCTTTCCGGAAGGGAGATATCTCCGACACCAAACTTTCTTCCAACAATGGGTGCTGGCATAATTTATCATATACCGTTATCCGAATAAGGACTTGTTCATACCTCAACGGAGTTCGCAGGTTCAACTACCTCCCTCGCACCTTCTTCTGCAAACCGAATCCCAGAAAGAGATAAAGGTTTTTAGAGGACGGTATCTATGTGTTCGTTTTTCCTGTCGTATCATTCCATGCATAATTCCGACTCTTATTCTGCCATACTCTAAGGCACCATATCCACTATTTTCATGATTTCCGGGATCTTTTTCCTGTACAAATTTCTCGTAAGATATCCCGGAAAATGCTGTTTTGGTGCCTATAATGCCTCAGGTAAAAAATCCAATGTCTCCTCACTCATAACAGGGAAAGCATTCTTTGTCCGGACCGCCAGCTGTTCAAATACAATTCTCTCATCCGGCTTTGGATTGACAGGCGATAAATCCGGTAGCAATGGGGCAGAAAGAAATGAAGGTGATGGGTGCGGGAAAATTTCCGTACTATGCCGACACGAACTTGATGACGAAAAAACAATCAATAGATAGTGATAAGATAATTTCATCACAAAACCGGACGGGAACGGAACCGGGTCCGTTGAAACAAAGTCTACCCGTATCCATAAATCAGCCCCAGTCATTCTGAGCATATCAGGTGCATCGTGGATGGCAGTCTTTTTATCCAGGGAATCATCATCGGCCTGACCCTTGCTGTACCGGTAGGACCTATATCGCTCCTGTGTATCCAGCGTTCGGTCGCGGACGGACGACTTCACGGGATTGTGTCAGGTACCGGTGTGGCGTCCGCAGATTCATTCTATGCCGCCATCTCATTCCTTGGCCTTACCATCATCTCCGGATTAATCATCGCCCAGCAGTATCTTTTCCGTTTCTTTGCCGGGATCGCCCTGATCTTCATCGGTGTCCGGGTTTTCGTGTCCGTTCCCACGGGTGCCGGTGCGCAGATTGGGCATGAGACGTATCTGAAGGACTATCTGTCCATGGCTGCCATCGCGGTTGCAAACCCCCTGACCCTTCTTTTTTTTGTGGTAATCGTCCCGGGATTCGGTATTGTCATCCACGGGAATTCTGTACTGTCAGCAATGGAATTTGTTGCAGGAGTATTTTTTGGGTCTGTGGTCTGGTGGATCCTCCTCTGTGGATCTGTCGGGACTGTGCGTACCCGCATCAGTGAGGAAAATCTGGGACTGATCAACCGTGTATCGGGAATACTCATTTCCTGCTTCGGTGCCGGCATGCTCATCCTTCTCGCCATAACGATGGGAATAGTCGTCTGATACCGGCAATTTGTATTCGATCCATTGGATAAGAATAAATTTCCTGCGTAATTCTCATGCCTCCCGCTTACAAAAAATGAATTTTTTGGGGCTCCAGATAATGCGCAATCCGCACCGGTTGTCAGAGGAAGGATTAAGTATATTTTCTTTTACGCTAAAAATTGAGCATTTAATCCTTACTACTGCTAACCGGAGAAAAAGAGAGGAGAGGTTGTACTGACTGATAAGAAACCGGGATCACCTCCGGGTGATGAGATCATCAGGGTGAAACTGCCCCAGAAGCGCAACCGGGAGATATTCGGGTTCGCTGAACTGATGATGGGTGCAAACCATATCCGTGTCCGCTGTTTCGATGGCGTAACAAGAATGGGGAGGATCAAGGGAAAAATAAAAAAGAAAGTCTGGATCCGCGAAGGAGACATTCTTATTGTCATCCCCTGGAACTTCCAGGATGAAAAATGCGATATCATCTACCGGTACACCGGCCCACAGGTCGAGTGGCTCCGGCGCAATAATTATCTATAAAGAACAAGTCACTTTTTTTTATTCTGAAGGATTTTTTTCACATTAATTTCCATGGACGCAATCTGTGAGCGTGCAAATTTACGATTATCAGAGAGCACGATCTATTGAAAGCGCAGGGGTCTTCCGTTAGACGGGTGAAAAAACCGGAAAGTGATGGCGCAATGCATCATTGCATTGCATGAATTGATAATTACATCCACTGTACAAGACAAAGAAGGGAAAATATCGTAATGTCCTTATTCATATGCAAAGGTACTAAGATAAAATTCCAATTCATAGCGGAGAGAACAACTGAGCACAAACTTATGAGAAATTTATTGTTTACGGAGAAACTGCCCATAAAATTGAAAAATTCCGAATCAAACAAAAATATGGGGTTTAAAAAAAATATAAATCTTTATATACTTTGGCAGAGAATCTTTCCATTCAGAGGATGTTTATGAGAGCGAAAGCTGGGATTTTCATTATCATTAGTTTGCTGTTCCTCATAGGAACGGTCGCGGCTGCAGGCCCGTTCACCATAACGATTACCAGCAGCAAGACCTACCTGACTGCAGGTTATACCGACAACCAGGCTGTTATCAACGTAAATGTAAAAAACAGTACCACGAATGTGAACGTTTCCGGGGCGGCGGTAACGTTCAGTGTTGCCGATCCATCCCTGGGGACCTACCAGAATACCGGTTCTGTGCTCACGGATTCGGGTGGCAATGCCAATAACACCTTTATTTCAACCACGAAAAGTGGTATCACCAATATTTCGGTAACGGCAACGTATTTGAATGCAACTTCGACACAAACCCTTCTCAATGGGATCAAGGTTGACCACGACAATGCCCATACCGCCACGTTCGACTATCCTTCTGAGAGTGCAGTCGGGACAAATATCACGTTCAATATATCATTTGCTGATCGCTGGGGAAATCCTATTGATCAGATAATAAACCCCGGCAAACTGCATACGATTAATCTTCACGTCACCGGTCCAAACCCCTATGATTGCATTTTTGTTGGATATGGACCTGATATCCTCGGAAAGCAGCTGGATATTCATGGAAATGTGTCCGTGAAGGTCCAGTTAACCTCCGGGGCTGGTCCTAATGTTGTTACCTTGGATTCCTTTGAGGACATACCCATTACAACAAATTATATTACTGCTGTATCAACCGAACCATTTTCTATCAAACAGGTGTTTACCCCGGATTCTCCCGCCGAGATTCCTGCGGACGGCACGACCCAATTCACGATACTCTATTCCCTGTTTGACAAATTCGGGAATCCAGCAAATCAGCAATGGGTATGGGTAAATACATCCATCCCAGGTGAAGAACAACAGTTCAAAACGGACAATGTGGGCCAGATAGCAATCACGTATGGTCCGCGATCTACAATAGGTGTGATTAACATAACGGCAACAGCGGTTGCCAACAGTACGGTCACCATAAGTCATAGTGTAGAATTTACGAGTACTGCAGCGACTACGATGGTAGTCACGGCAAACCCCGAGACCATGGCAAGCCGGGATGTCAATCCCAGCATTACCTCAGGTGTCACTGCAACAGTTACTGATGTCATGGGAAATCCGGTAGAAAATGAAAGCGTAACGTTCTCGCTTGGGACAGTGGGATATCCCGGGGGACCCTATAATGTCACGTCTTCACCGTCGCTGTCAAGCTATGGCACGATAACAACAGATCAAAATGGTGACGCGATGGTGCAGTTCATTCCGGGTAGTTTCAACACTAATACCAACGCCGTCAATTACAGCGCGACAGCTACTGGTAACTGCACTGTTACCGCAACATGGGTTTCCTCTGTAACAGGGAATTCCACTTCCAAAAATATTCTGGTAACCTGGAAGAATTATCCCTACCTGAGCGTGACAACATCGGTGAATCCCTCGACTGTTGCTTTAAACGATACCGTGGATGTGACTGTTGCCTTTAGGGGGGACGGGTGGGCATTGCAGCCCAGTCCTCTTGATGTCGTCCTTGTTATGGACAGGTCTGGCAGTATGGATGATTCGATGACTGGTCACACAAAGTTATACTATGCAAAAGCCGCAGCAACAACGTTCGTTGCGCAGATGAACCAGAGCAGAGACAGGATTGGGCTGGTCTCTTATGCCGGATATACGTCTGGAACGGGAACAAGTATTGATATTACGCCAACATCCACATACACAAGTGTAAATACCAAAATAAATAATTTAAATGCTAATGGTGCCACGGAAACGCGGGAAGCCCTTAAACAATCCGTCGACCTCCTGAAAGCGTATCCCAATTCTAATCCAAAAGCCATACAATCCCTTATCCTCATGACTGATGGTAACTTTAACTGGAAGGGATCACCCATAGCGATGGGTCAAGCGCGGGATTCATCATATACCGGATACAGCACCAACAATATTGAAACGGATGATTTTCTCTGGTATTCGGGGTTAGGATGTTCGGTGGGATCGACAAGTTGCCAGGCAACGAGCCAGAACATGTCAATATATGCCAAAAATAACAATATCCGGATCTATACAATCGGTTTTGCTGCCAATGTGAACGACTTTGATCCCCAGGCAATTGCTGCCATGCAGGTTATGGCGAATGCCACCGGAGGATTTTATTCATATGCCCCCGATGGTGCAACACTCAGCCAGATTTATACCAAGATTGCCGGCGATCTTAAGAATGACGCCGGTGTGAACACATCCATGCTTGCGGACTTCCAGAATGTTAATGTCACCGGTGTTTCGGTACCCGGAGCCCAGGTATATGATTATGTGTATAACAATACAGCATCGACAAAGATCACCTGGCAGGATGGAGTTTCAAATGTCACCAACCAGTCGGCTCAATGGGCTGCAAATCATCAACTGAACTTCAATATCGGCACTATAAAAGTCGGCCAGACCTGGCAGGCAACCTTCCGGCTCAAAGTCAAACAGAGTGGCATCATTGATTTATTCGGATCGAATTCGCTTGTGACCTTCAATAACGGCACTTCCACTCTCACGCTCCCGCATACCTACCTTACCGTAGTGCCGAGCCTCAATGCGACCGGTTTCCAGCTTCAACAGATCGATGTAACCAGTTCCTGCCCGGCGCAGATACCAAACTCGGCTATCATTCCGTTAACATGGAACGTAACATATACTGGTGGCCCCACGGACATCTCCGAGGTAGTCAGTTATATTGACACTTCCGGTGCCCATGTACCATTCTATTATGGGGGCTACCATGTGAACGGAAATAGTACTATAACAAGAAGTGCACAATTTGATATGAGAACAGTGCCGCCGGGAACC